>Ga0182010_10000033_pt1 | contig 70628 bp, 53 predicted proteins | sample 611E1MmetaG_FD_120488 | JGI IMG/M metagenome (GOLD analysis project Ga0182010, IMG submission 120488) | Permafrost microbial communities from Stordalen Mire, Sweden - 611E1M metaG | ecosystem: Environmental > Terrestrial > Soil > Wetlands > Permafrost | place: Sweden: Stordalen | collected... | reverse complement strand
TCGAGGCCGATCTTCTCGATCTTGTCGAGGATGCGAAACACCGCATGAGCCGACGAATGGGGTATCCCCGCAAAATCGAGAAGAGCATTCAGCACTTTCCTGTCGCTGAACCGCACGCGAAAATTGCTGATGCCAAGAGCGCGCAGTGTATCGTACATACCGCAAAGGATTTCGACATCGGCGGCAAGGGAGGAGGTGCCGACGGAATCAAGGTCAAACTGGGTGAACTCCCGGAACCTTCCCGGGTCAGGCTTGTCTGCCCGCCAGACCGGACCAACCTGATAGCGTCTAAACGGCAGGGGGAGATCGGGATATTGCGCGACAACACGGGCGAGGGAGACCGTCAGATCGAACCGGAGCGCAACCTGTTCATCCTCCGGATTCTTGAATTGGAAGATCTGCTTTGCATTCTCTTCCCCATATCCCATCAACGTCACCCGATATTCCAGCGCGGGCGTATCAAGGGGAAGGAAGCCGTAGGACTCATAGACGGAGCGGATGGTGGCGATGAGCTTCAGCCGCGCATTCATCTGCGCGGGAAGATAATCCCTGAACCCGCGCAGCAATCGTGGCTCAACTATTTTATCGTCAGGCATATCTCTGTGGGAAGAGGAAGTTCATCGCGATCGCGCAACGCTCGGTTTTGTTGATGCTCGGCCATGATGAGTCTCAGAATCAGAAGAGAAGCCGCTATCACAGGATCTCATCTGATTCGTCCTGGACAGCAATGGACTGTCAAGACGAAGAAAGCAATGAAATATAAAAAAATAACGCCCCGAAAGAAAACCCGCGCTCCTACCAGTCGTCCGTCCGGAACGACGTCGACGGCAGTCCGTCGCCATTGAAGAACGTCGCATCGGGCGTGTTGCTGAATCCATAGCGAACCGACTGCGGGTGCATGATCGTCGCATTGGAGACGATCAGCGTACTATCCTGCACGCGGACATCGGCATTTTTAAAGACACGATCCGCTCCCGCGATCTGGAACCCGCTCCCCCGCTGCGTCGGACGGATCACGAGCCCGCGCCTTACATGGGCGAAGGTCAGGACCATCCTGGTGGTTCCCTGCTTCACGGAGCGAAGGACAGGACCGGAATACGCCACCCTCCTCCCATACGTTTTCGCAAGGGCGCAGAGCGCAAGCCGTCTCCCCACTTCCGGCTTGTTCGCCGGATGGATGTTTGCGAAGTTCCCGATATCCAGCGTCACTGCCATCCCCGTATGAGCGACCGAAAGCGTCTTTGCCTGAGACTCACGCAGTAGCTGCGATTGGCTCAATGTATCATAGACATACGGCGCGATCTGGACATAGTAAAACGACATCGTGGTGTCGCGGAAGGAGTCCCGCCAATTTTCAATCAACAGGGGAAGAAGCTTCCCATATTGCTGCGGATTGCCGACGTTGGCTTCGCCCTGGTACCAGATAGCTCCCCGGATGGCAAACGGAGCGAGAGGCGCAATCATGGCGTTGTACAACGCGGTCGGCGTTGACCCGGAGGGAATAATCGGCATGAAAGGATGCGTATAATACTTCTCTCCGACAACGCCGAAGACAAAGAGCCGGCCGGTTGAGTACTCTGCCACCGGAAGGAACTTCCAGGAACCAGCGAGAGAAACCGAATCGTGAGGCGCTCCCGCCGGATGGAGACTGAAGGGTGTCTTGCCGCCGCAGATCCCGCCTCCTCCCTGATAGTCGATGACGCGAACTGCAACCTGGACAAATGTCGTGTCCACCATTTCTTTGGGGATAGGATAGACGCGATTCACGCTATACATTCCCTCGCCCTCATGGCTGCCAACCTTGACCCCATTCACAAACGTCACATCGATATCGTCCACCGGGCCGAGATCCAGGACGAGATCCTTGTGGACCCATTCAGGAGGAATTGCGAGTCGCTTGCGGAACCACACCACCCCGTCGAAACCGTCGAGACCGGCGGCCTCCCAATAGGTCGGGAGGACCATGTCGTGCCACGACGAATCATTAAAGACAACATCCGCACATCGATCGTCGCCGAAGTTCAGGTTTTGCCAGCGCTTTTCTCCCATTCTTGACTTCATGTCGATGGTGGGAAACTCCTGCCGCCATTTTGCCAACGCAGGAACACCATCCCGAGCCGCATGGAGCAGACGGAGAACGGAATCATAGCCCGCAACGCGCGTCAGAAATGCCTCTTTCATCCATGCCTCAATCGGCGTTCCCCCCCAACTGGAGTGGATCAGTCCGATCGGCACCTTGAGGACGTCATGAAGTTGCTTCCCGAAGAAATATGCGGTCGCGCTGAAGCTCGGAGTTGACGTGGGCGAACTCTCCATCCAGGTCCCACCGCAGGTGATCTCGGGATCGGTCGATGCAGTCAGTGGGACGCTGAACAACCGGATATCCGGCACAGAGGAGTTCATGATCGTCTGTGTTCCGGTCAACACGGTGTCGGCCGGCGGCCACCCCATGAGAGGCATTTCCATATTTGATTGTCCCGAACAGAGCCAGACCTCCCCGACCATGACATTGAGGAGCGCCGCCGTCGTGTCAACAGCGCGGACATCCACTTCGTACGGTCCGCCGGCCGCCTGCGTGCGGAGAAACACGTTCCACGTACCGTCAGGATTCACAAGGGTTCGTGCCTCACTTCCCCATGAAGAGTGAACGGTGATTCCTGTCCCCGGGATTCCCCACCCCCAGACGGGTGCATCCGTCCCTTGCTGGAAGACCATATTGGATGTAAACAGCGGGGCCAGTTGGAGCGTATGATTCTGTGCAAGAGCTCCGCACGTGAGAACAGAAGTTAGCAGAAGCAAGAAGATGCGTTTCATGGGAGTGTCATAGAATATGGGCAGCAGTGGTTTGCAGTGCAGAATCGTTCGCCGGTTCTTCCTTCTCCTTCTCTCGACACCGGGGCGCGTTGAAGAGGCGGCGTTGCAATGTACGCAATCAATGGAAGAAATGCACAGACTCAGCGCAGGGAGGTAAGCTCACTGAATCTCCGCAGGAGGGGGTCGATTTCCCTCGTCCAGTATTCCCAGGAGTGCCGGCCGGGCGTCTCGTGGTATTCGTAGCGCATCCCCCGTCCCCGCGCAACATCGGCAAATGATCGATAGAACAAGAGCCGCGCCGCAAATTCGTCCTGGATGCCGTTCGCCAGATACAGGTAGGGAGCTGAAGCCGTGTCGATCGTTCTGACGATTCGCTCAGGTGCGAAGCCCGCCCACGATGATGTGTCGGCGCCGAAGGCATGTTCAACAGACGCGCGCATTCCTCCCCGGCCGTTCCGCTCCAGATCCGGGATGCCCAACGGGACGTCGGGTGATCCGCTCATAGATCCGACGAAGCAGAACAGGTCGGGGTGACGGAGTCCGAGGACCAGCGCGCCGTATCCCCCCATAGAGAGGCCGGCAATTCCCAGGTGTTTCGCATCGATCGGATATTTGCCTTCGACGTATGGAACGAGGTCACGGGTGAAGCAATCCTCAAATCCGGCCCGTGAATCCCCGGGAGCGTTCACGTACCATGAATTCTCCCCATCGGGTGTGACGATGACAATCGAATCCCGGGGTGCAAACTTCTGGATCGATGCAATGTCGGTCCAGTCCCTGTAGTTCCCGTCAAAACCGTGCAAGACAAGGATGGCGGGATATCGCGGCGGCACTTGCCGAGATGCAGTCCCCTCGCGGCTCGCGGCAGTCACGAACGGCAGGCAGACGCGGAAATGCGTGAATCGGTGCAGAGAGGGAGAATAGACGCTGTCTTCGACGACCGTAGCTTGGGCTGCAGCGTTCTGCCTTGCCATCCAGAACAACACGGGAGCACAGAGCAGGAGAGTGAGGATTCTTCTCGGCATGTAATTACCCTTCCGCTGTTTCACTCTCGCACAAGAATGATGCGGCAGAGTGTTTTGATTGTTCTTGAACACAACAGAGAGGAAGTAATGAAGCCTGAATCTCTCCGGCTTCTGCAATCACTCTTGAGATAATTACCCGCGTTTTGTATCTCTGGCAGCTTTCACTTCAATAACAAAAGTCGCTTCGTCGCCACATAGTCTCCTGCCTGCAATCGATAGAAATACACCCCACTCGCTAGATTGGAACCGTCAAAATTGACTTCGTGAACTCCCGCGTCCCTCCCGTCATTCACCAACACCGACACCTCACGACTTAGAATGTCATACACCGTCAGCTTTACGTGCACAGCCTGGCGCAACTCGTACTTAATAGTCGTGCTGGGGTTGAATGGGTTAGGGAAATTCTGCGCGAGAAGCGAGATGGCCGGCAACGTTGTAGAACTCGTCGGTGCTGACGAAATCAATTGGGAGAGCGTTCGTCGCCAGACCCCGTTGTTACTAGTCCCCGCAAAGACAAACGTGTCGATTACGGCAAGAGACCAGACGGTAGTACTCGGCAAGTCTTCATTACTCGGCAAGCCTGTATTGAACGGGGTCCACATTGCGCCGTTGTTTGTGGAAGCGAATACGCCGCCAACATTAGAGGTCCCGGCCACGAGGCTAGTTCCGCAAACCGCAAGAGAAATGACGTAAGCACTTCCCATGCCTGCATTCGCAGGAGTCCAGCTATCGCCGTTATCAGTGGAGTAAAAGACGCCGCTCCCAACCGTTCCCGCAAAGAGGTTTGTGCCCGAGACGGCAAACGACTCGACACGAGTATTTGTTGGACCAGCGCTCGCCGCAGTCCAGCTTGTGCCGTTATCGGTGGACCGAAAGACGCCTCTCGAAGTTCCGGCAACGAGATTTGAGCCGGAGACGGCAAGCGCATTGACACAAGGGGTCCTTCTGTTACCATAAGTGTCAGTCCACGTCAAGCCGGTGTTGACGGCAGACCAGCTTACGCCGTCGTCAGTCGAGCGAAAGACGCCGCTCAAATAGGTCCCGGCAAAGAGATTCGTGCCGGAGACGGTAATAAAATAGACAGTAGGGTCCGTCAAACCAGCGCTCGCCGCAGTCCAGCTTGTGCCGTTATCGGTGGAACGGAAGACGCCGCTACCAGTTGCGGCAAAGACACTCGTGCCGCTCGCAGCAAGAGACCAGATGTCAGTACTCGGCAAACCTGCAGTGAACGGAGTCCAGTTTGTGCCGTTGTCAGTGGAAAGGAAGACGCTGCCCACAAAAGTATCACTAGTCCCGGCAAAAAGAGCCTTGCCGGAGATGGTAAGAGAGAGAACGTCGGTGTGCGCCAGGCCTGCATTCGCCCAAGTCCAGTTTAGACCGCTATTCGTGGAAAGGAAGACGCCTTCCGCAGTCCCCGCAAAGAGATTCGTGCCGGAGACGCCGAGAGCGTAGACATGAGTATCCGTCAGGCCGATACTCGCTGCTGTCCAGCTAGTGCCGTCATTCGTCGAGAGGAACACGCCCCCAGCAGTCCCGGCAAACAGATTCGTGCCGGAGACGCCAAGAGAGTACACATAAGCACTCGTCAAGCCCGTTCTCGCCGCAGTCCAGCTTGCCCCGTCATCGGTGGAACGGAAGACGCCGTCAGTTGTCCCGGCATAGAGATTTGTGCCGCTTACGGCAAGAGAATAGACCCAGGTAAAGCCTGTGCTCGCCGAAGTCCAGCTTGTACCATTATCGGTGGTACGGAAGACGCCGCCCCCAGTCCCGGCAAAGAGATTCGGGCCGGAGATGACAAGCGCATTGACATCAGAACCCTGCAAGGGTGTACCCACCCAAGTCCAGCTTACGCCACTATCAGTGGAGAGAAAGACGAGGCCACCCATCGTCCCGGCAAAGAGATTCGGGCCTGAGACGGCAAGAGCGACAACCGGAGAACCCGGCCAGCCGGAACTCGAGGCAGTCCAGCTTGTGCCGTTATCGGTAGAACGAAAGACGCCGCCGGTTACGGGACTCCCAGTTCCTGCAAAGAGATTCGTGCCCGAGACGGCAAGAGCATTGACACAAGGGTCGGGTCGGTGACCATACATGTCATCCCACGTCAAACCTGTGTTGGCCGCTGTCCAGGTCGTCCCGTTGTCCGTGGAGTGATAGACCCCAAACGATGTCCCTGCAAACAAGTTCGTACCGCTCACGGCAAGACATTGAACATGGCCGCCGGCTGGGCCGCTGGTCTGCACCCATTGTGCGGAACCATGGGAGCAAACCAAAACCAGGAGGATGCTGAGGCAGATTGATTGGATTCTCACCATGTTCTCCTTTCTTCTCGAACGCCGTAAATATGTCTGCGTAGGAATGGGGCTCCGGGTGGTCCGTGGGGGGGGGAACGAAGAAGACGAAACACCCGGCGGGTCACTGACTACTTCGAGCCATTGAGCTCTCGTGTCAATTCCGAATTTGTATACTGCGGGGCTCGCGGCCAAGGAGGTTCGTCGAAGTGGGCTCTGCATTAGGAGTATCACTAAGTGTCCACAGCGGCGACTCGATGGCTGACGAGGCCATCATGAGAATCACTCTTTAAATGTACTCTGGCTCACGGCCAATGTCAACGCTAGGACTGGACGGCTGAAAGAGACAGTTTTATGCCATTTGTGGGGTCTGGGGCAAGAAAACACCCGGCAGAGGCCGGGGCAAATTGAGGATGGAAAATGGGGAATGGGGAATGGGGAATGGAGAATGGGGAATGGGGAATGGAGGATTGAAAACGAATCGAATAGTACTGGCGATAGGACTCGAACCTATGACCCCCAGATCCACAATCTGGTGCTCTAACCAACTGAGCTACGCCAGCATTTTTGTCACATTGTCTGGATGAATATAGGAAATCAGATTTCTGGATGCAACGAGAGTGCAGATGAAATGCCCAACTTTGGTCCGCATACTCGTCCGCAAAAGGATCAACGCTCAGGAACTTCCCAATTCTTGAATCATATCCCCTCGCATCCAGCCAATCGAACCCCGTCTCAGAGCCCCAAAGAGCTTCAGTGGCCGGAGGTGATCGGCCAGGTTCATTGAACGGCGTTCCTTGTCTTAGACCTGGAAACAGTCCACCGCCCCGCCCACGCCAATCCTACCCACCCCGCCATCTCGGCATACCGGACCAACGTTACCTCAGACAACTCGTGCCAGTACGCCCCGTAGAAGTAAATAAGCTCGCCGGGGTCTCCTCCCGGAGTTCCAAATACTATCAGCGTCCGGTTAAACAGCGCCGTGGCCACAAGAACGATGAGCATCTCTTGCACACTCACACCCTCCCGTGCAAGCATTCCCACAATCAGCACGAAGAGCGGAGCGGTGTACGTCGCAAAGACCGGAAGCTTGGTGCCTCCGACGGACATGAGCACTGATACTGTCAACATCCAGCAGAGGACGATGGTTCGATTCTCGCCGAGTCTGTTCCACAGCACACGACACCGATCGCGGGTCATGAGCATGAGGACTGGCAACCAGAACGAGAGGATGGCCAACAGAAGATTCACGGGCGTTCCAATCTGGGGCGGCCACGCGAGAAATGTCCGCAACTCGGACAGATACATGGTCTGACTGGGTTCCGGCGATCTAACCTGGATTATGGCTCCATACGCAGTGCTTACCGGGATCATAAGACGGGGCGCGAAGAACACAACAACAGTCATCACGACTGTGAGCGTCAGCCATCGCAATGGTCCGAGCGTACGCTGACGTACGTATTGGGTCAGAAAATTCCAGGCGAGCACAGCAAGAGGAGCGAGGAAGAACTCCTTAAAAAGAAGTCCGACGAGGGACACAGCGAGCGATCCAGCGTAGGAACGCCGTACCAGCAGGGCGAATACTATAAACGATAAAAGCACTGCTTCGATATCAACGTCGAAAGGACAATACAAAGGGAAACGGACGGCAAAAACGGAGGAAGCAATAAATCCCATTATCAGCAACGCTTTCCCTTTCGATACTCCGGCGCTCAGCGCAAGAAAATACGTCGCCAGGAGGAGCATCCCGGAGGCAATAAAAACCACCACGGGGAAGATCACTTCGGGAGTCGTTCCTGACACTCGATAAAGCCCATGGACGAACATGGGAACTGCGAACCGATAGACGAACGGAGCGCCCAGATGCGCAGCCGGATCCAATCCGGCGACCGCGACCTTGAGGTATTCCGAACCATCGGTCATGATACGGGAAATGGGGGTAGTTATTCGGAAAACTGCAACGACAGCAAATGAGATGAATACGGCCGGGAGGTGCTTCATCGGGGAAAGAACATTTTCTTCATGAAGTCCAGCACAAGGTACTGTATAGGCCCCTATTAGTCCACAATCTGGTGCTCTAACCAACTGAGCTACGCCAGCATGAGTCTTTTCGAGGTCGGGGCCGAAACTGATGCCATGCGAAGGCATATATGGCCCCATTCCTCTCCAAAAGCTATGATAAATTGTACATATTTCGCTTCACAGATTCAACGACTCACAGAAGGCGGAACAAGTCCACGGGTCCCGGCGTCAGAGGCAAAACTATTACTTGACTTTAGGTAATCACTACAGTACTCTTCCTGACACACGCTGCGGTAGTGAATGCCCTTGAACAAGAAGGAGAAACACACATGAATCATCGACAAGCCGTTCGAATTCTCGCTGCCATGCTACTCTGCATTTTGTCGGCCCCGGGCGTCCGGGCCCAGCACGTTGAGACCAGGGTCGAGAATGGAGAAGTTGTGTACGTCGAAGGGAATGATCTCGTTGTGAAGTTAACCGATGGCGCGGTCAAGCAATTCGAGATTCCCGATGGCAATAGGTTTACCGTCGACGGCAAGGATGTGAGCGTCCGCGAACTGAAGCCGGGGATGAAGTTGACTGCAACGATTACCACCGCGGTTGCTCCCAGGTGGGTCGATACGGTGGAAGTCACCGAAATCGGGACGGTGTGGAAAGCCGTCGGAAATAATCTGATCATCAAGACGCCGGAGGGGGAGAACAAGATGTATCGCGTCCCCTCGGGGGGCAAAATCACTCTCGGAGGGCAGGAGAGAACACTGGATCAGCTGCACGAAGGGGATAAGCTCACGGCCACGATCGTAAGAACAAGGTCGCCATTGACGGCGGGCAACGCGGCCGCGCCGGTACTGAAGGCGCCTCCAACGCCGGCGCAGGTGGGCGTGTTGCTGATTGACGAAGCCACCAAGCCGGACGAGCCTTCCGGGATGTGGGGGACTCCCGCCATCATTGTTGCTATCATTGCCATACTGTTGCTCGCGGTACTCATACTCCTGATATTCCGGCGCAAGCGAAAGGCATGACCAAAGAAACGCACAGCTGAGCTACGCCAGCAAGAGTCGGCCGACGGCCATCGTATATCTCTATTCGCATCCAACGGTACTACAAAAGACACACAATCCGCGGGATGGACTCAACGGACGGGCGCTGCCCGCGGAGGAACAAATTCCATCCCCGGCGAGTCATCCTGGCGTACCCGGAATCCGCGCTTTTCATAAAACGACCTCTTCCCCTGCGCACTGAAGAGCTGGATATCCCTGATGTGCGCCTGGCGGCACTTTGCGACAAGCCGTGCCAGGATTTCGGTCCCCACTCCTCTGCCCTGATAGACAGGGTCCGTGATCAGTTCGTAGACCATCGCATGCAGGACGCCGTCCGACACAACCCGCCCTGCACCGATCAAGAGAGAGCCGTCATACGCCGCCACAACACACCAACTGTTCCCAACCGCCTGTCCAAGATCCTGCTGGGAGAGGCGGTACTTCTTGTTCCATCCGGTGGTTGCGTAAAGGCGCCAATAGTCATCCGCACCAGGTCTCGATTCGCGGTATTGAATTTCCATCTTCCAATCCTCTCATCTTCAGGACGCGGCGCCGGCGCTCCGTCCGGCACCAATTGTTCCACGCTCGGATCCCTCCCGGCAACCGTCGCGGGTAGCCCGGTGACACAAGAGCCCCGATAAGGTCGCCGGGGCTCTTGCATTTCTTATGCGTTACCGACGGGTATCAGGAACTCACTTCGTCTTCCGCGCCGCCGCCATGAAATGCGGGAGCTCATTGAAGAAATGGACGGATGTTCTGATGCCGCCAAAGAAATTCTCAAGGTCCAGAAACTCATCCGGTGCGTGGGCGTTCTCGTCCGGCAGTCCGAACCCAAGCAGCACCGAGTCGATCCCCAGGATCTGTTTGAACTGAACGACGATGGGGATGGAGCCCCCCTCGCGCTGATAGAGCGGCTTTTTCCCGAACCCCTTCTCCAGTGCCGACACAGCGGTTTGCACGCCGGGGCTCTCGATCGGGGTGATCGCGGGTTCGCCTCCATGGAGGTCGCGTACCGTCACTTTCACCGTCTTCGGGGCGATCTTCTTGATGTGCTTCTGGAACAGCCGCGCCATGACGCCTGATTTCTGATTGGGAACAAGACGCATCGAGATCTTCGCGGAGGCCTTCGACGGAAGGACCGTCTTGGCTCCGTCGCCCGTAAACCCGCCGATGATCCCGTTGCATTCCACCGTAGGGCGCGCCCACACTCTCTCAAGCGTCGTAAACCCCTTCTCTCCGTACAGTTCTGCCACGCCCAACTCCTTTGCGTATTTCTTATCGTTCCAGGGAAGCTTCTTATATGCAGCGCGCTCCTTCGCCGAGAGGGGGAGGACATCCTTGTAGAATCCGGGAATTGTCACTCTGCCGTTCTTGTCGTGCAGTTGGGCGATGATCTCCGCAAGCGCCTGGATGGGATTGTGGACGGTCCCGCCGAAGGAGCCCGAATGCAGGTCCTTGTTCGGACCCACCAGATCGATCTCCATATACGCCAACCCACGCAGGCCGTAGCATATCGAAGGCACGCCTTTGGCAAACATCGAGGAATCCGAAATGAGAACCAGATCCGCCTTCAGGAAGTCTTTGTGTTCAAGGACGAATTGATCCAGGTGCTCGCTCCCCACCTCTTCTTCGCCTTCGATAAGAAGTTTGACGTTGACGGGAAGATCCCCGCCGTTGCGGAGGTAGGCTTCAAGACCCTTCAAATGGATAAACACCTGCCCCTTATCGTCCGATGCTCCGCGGGCATACAATCGGCCATCACGCACCGTTGCGTCGAACGGCGGGGATGTCCAGAGCTCCAGGGGCTCCACGGGCTGCACGTCGTAATGACCGTAGAGAAGCACGGTCGGCTTTCCCGGTGCATTCAACCAATCGGCGTACACGATCGGGTGGCGGGGCGTCGGGAACATCTGAATATTCTGCAAGCCGATGTTTCGCATATGCTCTGCGAGCCAGTCAGCACATGCACGAATGTCGCCGTCGTGCGCGGGATCGGTGCTGACGCTCGGAATCGCCAGGAGTTCTTTCAGCTCAGTGAGATAACGGTCCTGGTTGGCTTCGATAAACGATAGAAGTGACTGCATCGCGGGATGCCTTTGAATTGGTTCTGTCGATGATGGGTCCGTTCTCTCCCGGACCCGCTTGCGAATGACACGTATTTTCAATATAGTAGGAATCACCATGAAAGAAAAGCCGTGGATCCGGAAGAATTTCTTCCTGCCTTAGCAGCATCGACGGCCGCCTGCATCCTCATCGACCACATCGTTCACGCCATCCAGAGGTGGCAACGCTCGGGATTTGGCATGACGGGAAAAGAGGGATTCGGGTGGCTGGGAAGGACGATCGTCAGTCTTGTGATGAACGCCGTCACCGGCGCCGTCGTGCTCGGGTCGTATTACATCGTCGGCAGGGAACCACGCGATGCTTATCTGATCGGCGCGTGCCTCTGGCTCATGGTCACCGTCCCGGTTCTCGTTACCAGCAGGTTCATCGACGACCAGCAGAAACGCCTCCTCTCCGTCCGCATCCTTGGTTGGCTTGTCAAAACTTCGGTATCGTCTGTGGCAGCGGCTCTCTTTATCTCCACTCACGGAGGGTAAGACATGCGCGCGTGCATCAACGGCGCAAACATCTTCTACACGGAAACGGGCGAATCCACAGGCCTTCCCGTCCTCTTCCTTCACGGTTTTCCGTTCAGCCACGCCATGTGGGATGGACAATGCAAGGCGGTGGCTGCAGCACAACACCGTGCCATCGCGTACGACATACGCGGCCATGGCTCCAGCGATGTGGGGGATGGACAATTCAGCATCGAAGGGCATGTGGACGACCTCTTCGGGATGATGGACCACCTCAAGATCGGCCGGGCCGTCATTGCGGGACTCTCCATGGGCGGATACATCACCCTCCGCGCGCTCGAGCGCGACCCCGGCAGGTTTCTGGGAGCGGTCCTCTGCGACACACGAAGCGAACCCGACTCGGATGAGGGGAAGATCAAGCGGGCGGGGCAAATGGCGGCAGTCAAGAAGAAGGGGTCCGCCGCTTTTGCGTCTGACTTCGTGAAGGCGGTGTTTGCTCCGTCAACCGTCGGGGGAAACCCCGCAGCCGTGGCATTTATCCGGGATATTATCACCCATACCTCCCCTTTGAGCATCGCCGGGTCTCTTCTCGCGCTGGCCGCAAGAACCGATACGACACCTTCCCTCTCCGCCATCTCCGTTCCCGTCCTCATCCTCGTGGGGGAACACGACATCACCACTCCTCCTGCCGCTTCCCGTCTGATGCACGAGCGAATCAAAGGATCCGTTCTTCACGTGATCCCGGGGGCCGCACACATGAGTAACCTCGAGAACCCGGCGTTCTTCAACGAAAAGCTCCTCTCCTTCCTGAAGAGTCTCCAGAACCGACGGTAGATGCCAACCGCACTTGTTACCGGTGCCACGGGCTGCGTGGGATCCGCTCTTGTCCTCCGACTGGCCGGCGACGGATTCCATGTGCGGATCCTGCGGCGCGCGACATCCGATACCGGCATCCTTGGCGGCGTCACGACGGAGGAATTCGTCGGTGATATCTGCGATGATGCTGCGCTCCGTCGCGCCGCGGAAGGATGTGACGTTGTCTTCCACACAGCGGCCCTCGTCAGCTTCGCCAGAGGCGTCCGTGATGAGCAACGGAGAGTGAATGTCCTTGGCACCCGGTCCGTCGTCCGGGCATGCCTCGCCGCCGGCGTCCCCACGCTGGTCCACACGAGTTCCGTCACCACCGTCGGCTTCCCTTCTCCCGGAGAGTTTGCCGACGAGGACACCCCTGTTGACCGCCGGCATGCTGAGGGATACAAGCTCACGAAGATCCTTGCCGAGGATGAGGTGCAAGAAGGGGTAGTTCGCGGGCTGAGGGGGGTAATCGTCAACCCCTCGGTCATCATGGGGGAAAGGGACATCCGCTTTCACGCGGGGCAGTTGATCCGGGACGTCAAGAAGGGAAGGATACCGTTCACTATCGATGGGGGGATGAATATCGTCTACGCGGGAGATGTTGCCAAGGGAATGCTTCTTGCGGCGGAGAAGGGGCGCACGGGAGAGCGCTATATCCTCGGCGGGGAGAACTTGACGCACCGGGAAATTCTCATGACGACAGCCCGGCTCGTCCACGGCAGGAAGCCCATCTTCAAACTGCCACTTCCCCTTCTCCGGACACTCGGGCGCGTCGTGGAATCGGTCTCGGGTATCCTCGGGATCACGCCGCTTCTGACAGCCGATCTCGCCGCGATCGGGGGGCGCTACAATTGGTATTCAAGCGACAAGGCGGTGCGGGAGCTGGGGTATTCTGCCCGGTCATTTGACGCCACCGTCCTTGCAACCTACCGATGGTACCACGAAAATGGCTACCTGTGACAAATCTCCGCTGCAATCCGTCAGGGGCCGTCAGAACAACGTGTAGATAAACGGTGCCAGCGCCGATCCCTGTGTCAGGACGATGAGGAGTCCAAGCAGGAGCAGCACGATGACGATCGGTCCCAGCCACCACTTCTTCCTGACCTTCATAAAATCCCACAGCTCGCGCAGAATGCTCAATTTCCCGCTCTTTGCCATGACGTATTCTCCCGCAGAAGAGTGAAACGCCTCAGAACAGCCGTTCGTATTGTTCTTTCGAGAACTCCTTCTTCGTCCTGACTACCCAATAGCTCGCCGCCGTCGGGTCAAGCTTCCTGTCCAAGAGATCCTTCCCCATGAGTCTGAGCAGCAAACCCATGGGCGTCAAGACCAAGTAGAAGAACAGTCCCAGCAGAAGCCGCGTGTTGATCCACGCCAGAAGGGACGCAAACATCATCCAGCCCGTGTAGAGGGGGCGAAGGACCGGATACCCGAAAAACGCAGTCACAAGGAAGAACGCAATTCCCGGCGCCGTCCAGACCCAGAGCCTGTTTCCCTTCCACGCAAAGAGAACCGTCGCCACAAGACACACCGCGGCAAAGAGCAGGCCGAATTTTCTCACATTCGCGCGGGAGGGGTCGGCACGATCAATCAAGTGCAAACTCCTTTCGCCAGTCTCCCTTTTCTTCGAGTGCCGGCTGATCTTTCTTGGCAAGGAGGAAGCTTCCGATCACCAGCTCGTCCATTTCGGTCCGGAGGAAGCACCGGACCGCCTCTTCAGGCCGGCAGACAATCGGTTCCCCCCGAACATTGAAGGAGGTGTTGATGATGAGGGGACAGCCCGTCTGGCGGTAAAAGCGATCCAGGAGATCCCAGTACAATGGGTTGTCGTCCCGTTGCACGGTCTGGAGCCGTGCAGTGTAATCGACATGCGTGACAGCGGGGACGGTTGAGCGGGGGACATTGAGCTTCTCGATTCCAAAGAGACCTTCCTGCCCCGCCGTCATCGCTCTTCGCCGCTCCTCGCGCAGCGGCGCAACGAGCAGCATATACGGACTCTCCCGGTCGATCTGGAAGTACTCTGCCGCGTGCCCGGCCAGCACCGAGGGAGCAAACGGCCGGAATGACTCTCTGAACTTTATTTTCAGGTTCATGACCGATTGCATCCTCGGGGAGCGTGCATCACCGAGGATGCTGCGCGCGCCGAGCGCCCGCGGGCCGAACTCCATCCGTCCCTGGAACCAGCCCACGACATGTTCTGCCGCGATGAGAGCGGCGGTCCTCTCGATCAGGGCATTGCGGTCCATCTTGGCATACACTGCGCCGAAGCCCTTCAGCGTTTCCTCGATCTCATCGTCGGAAAAATCGGGACCGAGGAACGAACCCTTCTGGGCGTCATGCGTGCCGTCGGCACTCCTTGGGTTCCCCTCGTATGCATACCAGGCAAACAGAGCAGCTCCCAATGCTCCTCCCGCATCGCCGGCCGCCGGTTGAATCCACAGATTCTTGAATGGTCCCTCCCGCAGGATGCGGCCGTTTCCGACGCAGTTCAACGCAACGCCCCCTGCCAGCACCAGGTTCTCCTCCCCCGTCACGGCATGGACGTGACGGGCCTGGCGAAGCATGATTTCCTCCGTCACCTCCTGCAGCGAACGGGCGAGGTCCATTTCGCGCGCGGTCAAAGGGGATTCCGGATGCCGCGGCGGACCGCCGAACAGGCGTTCGAACTTCCTGCCTGTCATCCGGAGACCTGCGCCGTAATCGAAATACTTCATATCCATCTTGAACGACCCGTCCGGTTTGAGGTCGATCAGATGATCCAGGATTGCCCGGACATATCTCGGTTCGCCATAGGGAGCAAGGCCCATGACCTTGTATTCGGCCGAGTTGACTTTAAAACCCGTGAAGTAGGTAAAGGCCGAATAGAGGAGGCCGAGGGAATGCGGAAACTTCTGCTCGCCCAGGATTTCGATCGTGCCGCCGTTCCCCACTCCGTAGCTGCTCGTCGCCCATTCCCCGACGCCATCCATGGTCAGAAATGCAGCATGCTGGAAGGGCGAGGGGTAGAATGCCGATGCGGCATGCGATTCGTGGTGTTCAAGGAAAAGTATCTTCCCCTCGTAGGAGAGCCGGTCGCGGATGATTTGCGGGATCCAGAGCTTTTCCTTCAGCCAGAGAGGCATGGCCATGAGGAAAGAGCGAATCCCCAGGGGGGCGTAGCCGAGATAGGTTTCAAGAATCCGTTCGAACTTGACGAGCGGCTTGTCGTAAAAGGCGACGCACGCAAGCTGCGCCGCCGTGATCCCTTCCTTCGCAAGGCACCAGGCAATGGCTTGCGAAGGGAAATCGAAATCATGCTTCCGCCGGGTGAACCGCTCTTCCTGGGCCGCCGCGACGACGACGCCGTCCTTGATGAGGGCGGCGGCCGCATCATGGTAGAAACAGGATATGCCGAGGATGTACATGGCAGGAAGCCGGTGCTCATGCTATTGAAAGTTGAAGGATCGGCCGGCGTGACCGTCTTTTTTTTCGCGGCCGGTTCATGAGCATGCCCAGGGCGGTCGTGCATCCACACGCTACATCTGGAACGCTTTGATGTATTCCACCAAGCGCGTGCAGTCTTCAAGAGTCTCCACTTCATGCGTGTCCCCCCCCTGCGCCGCATGCTCATGATGCTCCTGAACGCTCATGACCTCCAGGGGTCTCTTGCGCACCGTCTCGATGCTCTTGGCGGCCGAAGCCGCGGCGGAGAGGGTGGTGATAAAAGGTATCCGGTACTCGTACGCAGTCCGGCCGATGGCATGTTCATCCGTCCGCGACACCTGTCCAAGCGGCGTATTGATGATCAACTGGACCCATCCGTTCTTGATCACGTCGATAATGTTGAGCGTTCCCTCGCTCGCCTTGAGGACGGTACGGTTGGCAATGCCGTGACCTTGCAGGAACCGTGACGTCCCTTCGGTGGCAATAACATTGAACCCGAGGCGCATATAGGAACGCGCGATATTGACAGCGCGCTCGGACTTGTCGTTGTCGTTCAGGCTGATGAATACCGTCCCCTTCTGGGGGAGCGTGCTCCCCGCAGCTATCGACGCCTTGGCGAATGCCACGCCGAAACTGTCGGAGATCCCCATGACTTCCCCCGTTGATCGCATCTCGGGCCCGAGGAAATGCCGGGCACTGGGAAATTTCGGGAAGGGGAAAACCGACTCCTTGATGGCGACGTGTTTCGCCCAACCATAGCCCTTCACCTCGAGGTCCTTGATCGTGCGTCCGGCCATGACACGCGCGGCGATCTTGGCCATCGGGACGCCTGTGGCCTTGCTGATGAACGGGACGGTGCGCGAGGCACGCGGGTTCACCTCGAGCACGTACACCACCCCCTGGCGCATTGCATACTGGACGTTGATGAGTCCCACCACCTTCAGGGCCAGCGCGAGGCGGCGCGTGTATCCCATGAGCGTCTGCAGTTGCAGCGGGGTCACTGCATACGGGGGAAGGACGCAGCAACTGTCGCCGGAGTGGACACCCGCCTCCTCGATATGCTGCATCACGCCGCCGATGAAGACATCCTTGCCGTCACAAATCGCGTCCACATCGAATTCGAATGCATCCTCAAGAAACCTGTCGATCAGGACCGGGTGATCGGGGGAGACAAACACTGCCTTCGCCATGTACTCCCGGAGTCCGTCATCCCCATAGCAGATCTCCATCGCCCGCCCGCCCAGCACATAGGAGGGACGAACGAGAACGGGATAACCGATCCGTGCCGCAACAACGAGCGCCTCTTCCAGTCCGGTCGCTGTTCCGTAGTCGGGACATGGGATCTTCAGATCATCCAACAGTTTTCCGAACCGTTTCCTGTCTTCGGCAAGATCGATCCCTTCCGTGGATGTCCCGAGAATCCTTACGCCGTTTGCCTCAAGCGCCTTTGCGAGCTTCAGAGGCGTCTGCCCGCCAAAGCTCACAATCACCCCTACGGGCTTTTCCTGTTCGCAGATGTTCAGGACATCTTCGAGGGTCAGCGGTTCGAAATAGAGCTTATCGGTGGTATCGTAATCGGTCGAGACAGTCTCAGGATTGCAGTTCACCATGATGGTCCCGAAGCCCTCTTCCGCCAATCCCATGACCCCGTGCACGCAGCAATAGTCGAATTCAATTCCCTGACCGATGCGGTTCGGTCCGCCGCCGAGGATAACGATCTGCTTCTTCGAGGAGGGTTTCGCCTCGTTCTCCCGCTCGTACGTCGAGTAGTGGTAGGGGGTATTCGCCTCGAATTCGGCCGCACAGGTATCGACCGTCTTGTACACGGGAATGATACCCATCGCCTTGCGCCGGGCCCGCACGGTCATCTCGTCGGTTTTCACAAGATGGGCAAGCTGGCAGTCGGAGAACCCGTGCTGTTTCGCCTTGAGCAGGAGAGCGTCGTCAAGCGCCCCGCGTTGTCTGATCTCCTCTTCCAGATCGACGATTTGCCGGATGTTGTGGAGGAACCATGGATCGATCGCCGTCATACCGTAGAGTTCGTCGACCGAGAAGCCGAGTTGAAGTCCGTACCGGAGAGAGAAGATCGTGTCGGGTTGGGGACGCTGGAGGCGCGTCCGCACCTTTTCGCGCCATTCCGCCCTCCCGGAGGGGGTCAATGCCGCGGGGTCGAATTCATCCTTCCCATCCGCACCGAGCCCTCCGCGTCCCTGTTCAAGCGAGCGCAGGGCCTTCTGAAGCGCTTCCTTAAAGGTGCGGCCGAACGCCATGGCTTCACCGACAGATTTCATCTGGACGCCGAGCGTGGTATCCACCCCTTTGAATTTTTCAAAATCCCATCGGGGGATCTTCACCACGCAGTAATCAATCGTCGGTTCGAAGCAGGCGGGGGTCAGTTTTGTAATGTCATTGGGAATTTCGTCGAGCGTGTACCCCACGGCGAGCTTTGCAGCGATCTTGGCAATAGGAAAGCCGGTGGCCTTGGATGCCAGGGCGGAAGACCGCGAGACTCGCGGGTTCATTTCGATGACAAGGCAGCGTCCACTCCGCGGGTCGATGGCAAACTGGATGTTGGATCCGCCGGTCTCCACGCCGATGGCACGGATGATGCGGAGCGCATCGTCGCGCATCCGCTGGTACTCCTTGTCCGTCAGCGTCTGCGCAGGCGCCACGGTAATCGAATCCCCCGTGTGTATTCCCATCGGGTCGAGGTTTTCGATCGAACAGACGATCACGACGTTGTCTTTGACGTCGCGCATCACTTCCAGCTCGAATTCCTTCCAGCCGATGACCGATTCCTCGAGGAGCACCTCATGGATCGGGCTCGATTCAAGTCCATGCGTCAGCGCATCATCGAATTCCTCCGCCGTGCGCGCGATGCCGCCGCCGGACCCGCCGAGAGTGAACGAGGGACGGATGATGATCGGATATCCGATCGCTTCAACAAGCTCTTTCCCTTCCTCCAGCGAGCGGACGAATCCGCCGCGGGGAGTCTCAAGGCCCGCGGCGTCCATGGCGGCTTTGAACAGCTCCCGGTCTTCCGCCTTCCGTATTGCCTCCAGCTTCGCCCCGATCAACTCGACGCCGTACTTCTGAAGCACGCCGCTCTCCGCCAGGGCCACGGCGGTATTCAGCGCGGTCTGTCCCCCCATGGTCGGCAGGAGCGCATCGGGATGTTCGCGCTCGATGATCTTTTCGACAAAATACGGGGTAATGGGTTCGATGTACGTCCGATCCGCAAGATCCGGATCGGTCATGATCGTCGCCGGGTTACTGTTGATGAGGATGGTGCGGTACCCTTCTTCGCGGAGGACTTTGCATGCCTGGGTACCCGAGTAGTCGAATTCGCAGGCCTGACCGATGACAATGGGCCCGGATCCGACGATGAGGATGGAATGAATATCAGTGCGCTTCGGCACTACGCCAGATCTCTCCTTTCAAGTTCACCGAATATACGCATATTGCCGCAGGAAAACAAAACGGGCCCTTCTCCATTCGTGGGAAAGGGCGGACCTTTCTCTTAGCAGCAGCCGTACGTGGGGGGGACTGAATTCCCCTCCGACGACGAAACGACCTGTCCGTTCACCAGATACTCTCCTTTTACCAGAACGCGATACCATCGTCTCCCTGCTTCCACAAGGATGACCGCCACGCATCCCATGATGACGACCGTGAGGATGCAGTTGAGGAGCCCCTGGAATGCCGTTGCGGAAACCTGCGCCATCGGCCAGAAGCTATCGACAATGTTGAGGTACCCGGCTGTCAGCGTCGTGACGGCCACGAAGACAAGCGGTATGATCGTCACCCAGGCATAGCGGACTTTCCCGGCATTGATAATCGCGCTGGTGGTGACCGCAAGGGCGACAGCCGCGAGGAGCTGGTTCGCCGTCCCGAACATGGGCCAGATCGTGCTGATGTTCCCCGTCCAGATGAAGTATGCCCAGATCCAGACGACGAGCGTCGTGGAGAGGATCGTCCCTGGAATCCAATGGGTCCGTTCCAGCGGCTTCCAAATCTTTCCCACGTATTCCTGAAAGAGGAACCGGGCCACACGGGTTCCAGCGTCGATGGTGGTAAGAATGAAAAGCGCTTCAAACATAATGGCAAAGTGGTACCAGAACGACATCAACGGGCGCATGCCCGGAATGCCGGTGAAGATCTGCGCAAACCCCACGGCAAGAGAGACTGCCCCGCCGGGACGGCCGGCAACAACCTCCCCCACTTCCCTGGACAATTCGGCAAGATTGACGGGATGCATTCCAAGAGCAGCAAACTTCTCAGGAGTCAGATTGATGGCGAAGTAGTCGGAGGGTTCCAGAGAGCAGGCCGCAATGAGGGCGATGATCCCGACCATCCCCTCCACCAGCATCGCACCGTAGCCGATCATCCGCGCATCGGATTCCTTATTGAGCATCTTCGGAGTCGTCCCGGAGGCGACGAGCGAATGGTATCCTGAAATCGCGCCGCAGGCGATCGTCACAAAAAGGAAGGGAAAGAGCTTTCCGGGAATGATCGGTCCGCCGCCATGGATGAATTCCGTTACGGCAGGCATCCGGAGATCGGGATGCACGACGAACACGCCGACCACGAGGGCAGCCAGCGTACCGATCTTCATGTATGAACTCAGGTAATCCCTTGGGCACAACAGCAGCCAGACAGGAAGTACCGAGGCGAGAAACCCGTAGATCGCCATGGCGATGATAATTCCTTCGCGCGAAAGGGTAAACCACGGTGCGAGAAAAGACCCCGGGATCCGGCTTCCGATCACGACGCTCGCGACCACCCCGATGACGCCGATGATGCTCGCTTCTGCGATCTTCCCGGGACGGATCCGGTACATCCAGAGTCCGACGAACAGCGCGATCGGGATTGTCATGGCAATCGTGAACGTCCCCCACGAGCTTTCCCGCAAGGCGTTCACCACCGTCAACCCCAGTCCCGCCATTGCGATCTCGATGATGATGAGGATGGCAATGGAACCGACGATACCTGCAAGGGGGCTGATTTCGTTCCGGGCGATCTCGGCCAGCGAGCGGCCGTTGCGCCTGATGGAAGCGACGAGTACTGTAAAATCATGCACAGCGCCTGCAACGACGACGCCGATCACGAGCCAGAGGAAACCGGGGAGGAATCCGAACTGGGCGGCAAGGACGGGGCCGATGAGCGGTCCGGCCCCGGAAATCGCAGCAAAATGGTGCCCGAAGAGAACCCATTTATTCGTCGGTTCGTAGTTCTGGCCGTCCTTCAGGAGATGCGCCGGAGTAATCCGCGCATCATCCAGCACGACCACCTTCGCCGCGATAAAAGCGCTGTAGTACCTGTAGGCGATCGCCACGACACAGAGCGAAACTATCAACAGGGGCAAAGCGTTCATCGGGTACTCCGTCATCTCAGAATGCATTGCGGAGCAGGGCGCACACCGGCCCTTCCCGCTCGATGCGAATGATCACAACGTCGAATCTGCACGCCTGGTCCTTGATACCGGCAACGTAGAGATACCCATGGGCAACACGGCGAATTGTCCGCTGCTTCTGCGGCGTGACCGCATATTCGGGCGGACCATATTCGTCGTTCTTCCTCATTTTCACCTCACAAAACACGAGATAGCCGCCTTCCCTGGCAATGATATCGATCTCACCCGATTTCCCGAAGTGAAAGTTCCGTTCGACGATCCGGTACCCCTCGCGTTCGAGGAATCCGACGGCCATATCCTCCGCACCCGATCCTTCCGAACGCAGGTTGCGCTTCTTCCTCATCTCCTCCACCATCCCCCCCCTCTCTTCACGAATCCTACAGCACCTCTCCGGCAGGAACTTCCGTGCGCAGTGTAAACGATCGCCTGTGGAGAGGGCAGAGTCCGAGCCGTGCGATAGCTTCCCGGTGCGCCGCGGTCCCGTAGCCCTTGTGCTGCGCAAAGCCATATCCAGGAAACCGGCGGTCGAGTTCCGCCATGATGCGATCTCTCGTGACCTTTGCAAGGATCGATGCTGCAGCGATCGTCTCGCTGAGCCCATCGCCCCCAATCACCGTCGTGTATGGGATGCCGGACGTCGATTCGCCCGGCCGGAACAGGTTTCCGTCGATCAACAGATGGTTGGGACGCCGTGGGAGGGCGGCGACGGCATAGTCCATCGCGAGAAAAGTCGCATTGAGAATATTGATCTCGTCGATTCTTTCGTTTTCCACGATCCCGATGCCATAGGAGAGAGCGCATGCAGTGATGATCTCGAAAAGCTCCTCGCGCCTCGAGGCGCTGAGGCGTTTCGAATCATCGACCCCCTTGAGGGACAATCCCGGAGGGAGGATGACGGCAGCCGCCACCACCGGGCCGGCCAGCGGACCCCTTCCTGCCTCGTCGATGCCTCCAAGGAGGAAGGTCCCGGACGCCATGAGGCGGCGCTCCAGCGCCAGAACCGCCCTCCGCGCCTCATCGTTGCGTCCTGCAATCCCGTCAGAATTCATTGACCAGTCCCACGTGGATTTTTGCCGTTCCGAAAGTATCTCCCTTCCCAAGGGCAAAACTGACGCCCATGATGCCGAGCCCGGTCTCGATCCGCACGCCGATTCCCTCCCCGTATCTGAATCCCTGCGCAGAGGGGGTCCCATTGACGTCGTCAGCGGGTCTTTCGAAGTAGCCGGTGTCAACAAAACCGAACACATACGAGCGTCGGGCGAGGAGGAACCGGTATTCCGCATTCGTCCACACGATGCGGGAGCCGAGAAACTCGTTCTCCCGATATCCCCGAAGGGTATTCGCTCCGCCGAACCGGTACATCTCCCCCGGCTGCACCTGGCCCGTGCGCACTTCGCGGCCATGGACTCCGAACGCTGCCACTTGTTTCAGCGACGTAGCGATATACAGATCGGCATCGACGCTGAGGCGTTGGAGGGACCCGCCGGCCTCCACGCGTCCGAGGAGCGCTGCCGGGACCGTCGTCACCCGCTTCCGTCCGTAGGCAAACTCCGTCTCGTATCTGGCTCCTCCCGTCGGACTGTACATATCGTCCCGCGAATCGTATGCAAGGTGCAGTCCCACGGTCGAGGCGGAGCTCCCTACGGCCCGGACTGCGGTGGAATCCCCCGACGGGATCACCCGATCGAAATTGAGGACGAGGGAAAGGGAAACCTCTTCAGAGAGCATCAGTTCCGCCCCGCAATCGAACGTCCGGCGCACGTACGTGGAATCCTGCTGGCGTTGGGCAAATCCGCCGGAGAGATTGACGGGAAATTGAAGGAACCAGGGTTCCACGTACCGGATGCCGATGTCCTGTGAGGATTGGTCCTCCCGTTGCCAACGCAGACTGAGCTTCCGGCCGGTACCGAAAAGATTTCGCATGGAAACGGAGACCAGTCCCGTCAGGTAGCCGGAGCCGCCGCTTACCGGCGCCGGCATGTAGCCGAGCACGCCGTCAAACGTATTGGTGTTCCCTTCCGCCACCGTCAGGAGCAATCCCCCTTTGTCATTTCGGACATACAGCGTCGGTTCCGCCACGGAGGAAAAAATATTCAGGCGGTTCAATCGTTGTCTGATCGCCTCCACTTTCACCGGGTTGAAAAGCTCTCCCGGTTCCAGACGAGTTTCGCGGAGGATCACCGACGGGCGCGTCTCTTTGTTCCCCTCGATCCTGATCTCGTCCACGGTCATCAATCGCCCCTCGTCGACGTGCAGAACGATATCAGCAGAATCGGTCTCCGCTCCCTGCCGGCTCTCCATGCTTGCGATCTCACATTGCGCAAATGGGAACCCGATCTTCTCGTAGCGCGAGAGCATGACGTCGATATCCAGCTCCAGCATCTTCTCGTTGAGGGGGCTTCCCGATGTCAGGTCGAACCGTTCCAGGATCCCCGCCTCCGTGAGCCGCCTCGCCCCTTCAATGCGGATCTGTCCTACCACGGTTCGCCGCCCTTCATCGATCATGAGTATGACATCAACCCGGGCGCTGTCGTCCGTGTCCGCCGCGAGCTCCGCATGAACGCGGGCACCGAGGTATCCCTCTGCACGGTAGGCATCGCCGACCATTCGGCAATCGGCCTCGAGGGCTCCCGGGGCATAAGGACTGCCGGGGCGGGAGAGAGTCCATTCCAGGATCTGGCGTGACGTCAATGCTGCATTTCCGCGTACAGTAAGCGTGCGGATGGTGGCTGCCGGTGAGATCACAGGGAGGAGGAAGAAGAGGGCGGCAAGCAGCGACGGCGCGCACCGGAAGGCCGGCAACGGAGGCAGAGTCTTCCGACGCAAAGGCGATGTCATCATCATGTGCTCACGTCGTCATCGCCGCGTGAATCACAGCCGGCGGCGGCTATACACTTCCCAGAGGGGTGTCACGAGGCGAAAGTCGCCGAATCCGGTATCGTCCACAAAAGCATAGCGATAGTTCAGATCAAAATACGACCAGGTTTCATAGGGCTTGGAATCAACCTCAAACGGGTGGCGATCCACGCTGCTGGGAGGACCCAGCATAATGAACACCATTCCCATATCGGTCTTCCACCCTTCGCGATATTTGGCAAAATGCTTGTTTGCGTAGTCGACCCGTGCGTAGTACATCTCCATCTTTTCGTTGCGGGGCGTATTGGGATTGGGGTCCCGCTTCTTCCAGAAATCAAGGAAGAGCTTTTGTTTCGCCTCGATCGTCTCGGCATTCTTCATCTCATCGAGCTCCGGGCTGCTGGCAATATACTGGAGTTGATCGATGGCTGTGTCGATATCTTTCAAGCTGCGCGGCATCCCGCGCCACCGGACGATGAAGCCTTTGTTGGACACTGCGAGGGACGGGTCGGCCGGTCCATGTGTCATGCCGGTCCTGTAGGCCCGGACGGAAAGCGCATAATCCCCCAGTGAAAGGGATGTGTGAGGCACCCGGAGGAAGATGTCGTTTTTCCCCGGTTGCACCTGCTGGACGGTGTCCGTTTGGAGCACCACCTGTTCTTGTGCGTTATAGACGAAGGCCTTGAACCGCAGGCTGTCCCGGCTCCCCCTGTTGTACACCTGGAAGAAGATGTTGAACGATTCGGGGATATTCCCGACGTTGGGGGAAACGCTGGGGGCGATGGTGCGTTTCTGGCCGTTGAAAGTAACGCGGGAGAGGAGCATGATGTCGCTCATCGCAACCTGTGCCGTGGCAAAATCGCGCACGAGACAGGTCCGTACGGCCTTCCTCGTCGTCTTCGCCTCCAGATCCCCGACGAGGCAGGTCACCGTGTACTTTCCCGGTTTGATCGCGAACGAATATTGATGGAGGACGTACGCCGTCGACGAGACAGATTCATCAAAGCTGATATCTTTGATTTGTTCGTTCCAGGTCTTCTCCGACACGGAGCTGCCCGACGAGTCGCTGAGGACGATCGTCAGTTCATAATGAGCGCTGTACCGGCCGTCTTCTGCGACGAAGGTGAGGTTGTCATACCCGACCTGGACATACACATCCAGGCGGCATCCTCCGCTGTCCGAGGCCGCAAATGCGAGGGGTTCCAGGAACAAGGTTTCCGAGTGATCATCCGGCGCCGCGCGGTGATACTCCACCTGGCTCCATGCCCCGGCTGAGGCCAGAAGCATCGAACACACCACTGCACCAATCGACGCATGGCGGTCCATGGTCAAGCCCTCCCATACAGATCATACTCGGTAGCATCGGTGATTTCCACATCGAGGAAATCGCCCGGAGCAGACACGCCATTCGGGGTAACAAATACTTCATTATCGATTTCCGGCGCATCGTGTTCCGTCCGGCCGACAAGAAACCCTCCCTCTTCCCTGTCGATGAGCACCCTGCGTCGCGTCCCAATCGATTGCTCGTTCCGTTCGCGGGAGATCTCCCGCTGGGCCTCCATGATCGCGGCACGGCGGCGCTCTTTTTCCGCCTGAGGGATCGGATCGCCGAGGGCAGAGGCCGCCGTTCCCTCCTCCTGCGAGTAGCCAAAAACCCCCAGACGGGCAAAACGCGCGGCCTTCACAAAGCCGAGCAATTCGCGGAACTCGGCCTCCCCTTCTTCAGGGTAACCCACAATGAGCGTTGTCCGGAGGGCGATCCCCGGGACTTTCGTCGTGATGGTCTCAAGGAGGTTGAGCATGGCGCGTCGCGTGATGCCGCGCCGCATCGATTGCAGAACGCGGTCGGCGACATGCTGGACGGGGATATCGAGATACTTGCAGATCCTGGGATGTCCGGCGATGACTTCCGCAACGTCGAGGGGAAAATGCGACGGATATGCGTAGAGAAGCCGCACCCAGGCAATGCCGGGGATATCGGCGAGGCGTCCCAGCAGCAGACCGAGCCGGCGGTCGCCGTAGAGATCAAGTCCGTACATGGTCGTATCCTGCCCGATCACCATGAGTTCCTTGACGCCCCGCGCTGCAAGCACCTCCGCCTCCTGGACGATCTCATCCATCGGCCTGCTGACGTGCCTGCCGCGCATGGAGGGAATGGCGCAGAAAGAACAGGGGCGATCGCATCCCTCGGAGATCTTCATATAGGCGTAATGCGGAGGAGTCGTCAGAACCCGTTCCCCCAGCAGTTCCTTCTTCTCCTCGGCACCGAGTTCACGCAAAAGGGAACCGGGGTCGTTGGACCCGAAGAAGGCATCGACCTCGGGAAGTTCTTTCGCAAGAGCGGTCCGGTAGCGCTCCGTCAGGCATCCCACGGCATAGACCTTCCGGAGTTCTCCTTTCCCTTTGCGGCGGACCGTATCGACGATCGCGTCGATCGACTCCTCTTTCGCTGCCTCGATGAAACCGCAGGTATTGATGACGGCGATATCGGCCTGCTCGATCGAGTCGGCCAGCTCGAAATCGTTCAACCGGAGCTGTGCCATGAGCTTCTCCGAATCGACGACGTTCTTCGAGCATCCCATCGTCACGATATGAACCTTCTGTCTGCCCCCGCTCGCCGTCATGCCGCCTCAATCAGAACAGGATGAAATCAAGATACAGAAACACCAGGGGGGATACGAACATCAAACTGTCAAATCTGTCCATCACGCCTCCATGACCGGGGATCAGCGAGGAAGAGTCCTTGACCCCGGCATCCCGCTTCAGGAGCGATTCCGCGAGATCCCCCATCTGGCCAAAAAGGCCGACCAGGATTCCGCAGATCACCGCGCCGCTCACGGGGAGAAATGGGAGGACGAGTCCACGCGCGACCACAAAGGCAAGGACGGCAAAGAAAAAGCCGGCACAGGCACCCTCCCATGTCTTGTGCGGACTGACGCGTTCAAAGAGCTTATGCCTTCCCCATGCGCGTCCCGCAAAATACGCCGCCGAATCGCAGACCCACACCGATGCAAAGAGGGAGATCACCATCCACCCTCCCCACAGACGAAGCGTCCCTGCGACCTGATCCGGAGCCACCGCTCCCTGCACGCCGAAATACTGTTGCACCGGAAAGTCTTCCGGAATAAACAATTCCCGCAGCCCCACCAGCGATCCGAAGAAGAGGCCCATGGCAGCCGCCCCGAAGAACGTCACCGACACGTTGACGAGCGCCGATGGCCGGTTCCGGAAGAGCTCGCACAGGAGGACGAGAGGAATGAAGACAAGGAAGAGTATCAGGAACGACTGGGACATCGTCGGGAACGGGACACTGATCCCCCGCTCCAGCAAGCCACCCACCACAAGAAACCGCACCTTGAAATACAGGAAGACCGTGACGATGCTTCCTGCGAAGATCATGCCGGTGACGGTTTGCGGCGAAGTCCCTTTCGCGCGGGCAAGCGCATAGAACTCGCGCAGTGCCAGCAAGGCCGCCAGCAGAGCGAACCCGTAGAACGCAAATCCCCCGGCCATCGCTGCCAGGAGGAGGACAGGAATCCCCACGACGGCGACCAGAACGCGGATAGTGAGATTGCTCACGGCTTCATCTTCAGAATAGGTCCTCTTCGTGCCCTTCGTGACCGGTAATGTGGACAAAGTACAAAGTCGCTGCCAGAAAAACCACCGAGGCGCACATGAAGTTCAGCGCGACCAGTGTCGGGGTGGGGCGGGCGGAAGGTGCCACCACGAGGAAGTCCTCGTCAAGCGCAAGGTACGCAGCCGCGCAAGCCACAAAGTTGTTGAAGAAGTGGGCCGAAACAGCGACGGTGATATTCCCGGACCGATAGACGATAAATCCAAAATAGACTCCGAGGGCCACGAGGGGGACGATGGCGAAAGGGTTCAGGTGATACGCCCCGAAGATCACCCCGGCCGCCACAGCACCTCGTATTCCTCCCCAGGCATCTTCAAAGCTCCGCTGGACGAGCCCGCGAAACAGCATCTCCTCCGATACCGCGGGAATGAGAGCAACGATCAGGACAACCGAGAGGAACTCCGCCGGCGTGTGAGCCGTGGCAAGCAATCGATACGTCTCATCCATCATATCCTTCATCTCATTCACGATCTTCTGCACTCCTCCCGGAACAGGGATGGAATCCTGAAGGACCATGTATGTCTGGAGGATTTGCTGCAGGGCAAACACCGCAACCATCGTGACGGCGAGCTCTTTCACCTCGGGGATGTGGACTCTGAGCGGCTCCCGGAGCGTGCCGTATCTCTTTCGCGTAAGCCAGAGGGTTGGGAGAAGGATGAAGGCGATCTCCCCGATGCCCGTCGCCCATCGGACGAGATCGACGTTTTCCGGCGTGAACCGGCCGTGCGCAAGCACCAGCGTTATGACGCCGCCGACAAGCTGATAGAGGAAGAAGATCAGCAACAAAGCCGCGAGGGCAAAGGCCACAGGGGACAGCCGCTGAAGAAACGGCGGCCGCACCCCGGGAGGGGAAACCGGAACGGTCATTTTACCCTCGCGTGTACCGGTCCGTTCAGGCCCGTATACGATTTCAACTCGGTGTCGATCGATCCGATGAGGACCTTGGCATTCACCCGGATGGGCATCCTCCGCTCATCGTCGGTAAGCCACACGACGATGCGGCCCTCGCTCTTGAACAGCCCCCCCTCCTTCACCAACGGTTCGACCACGACCGTGTGGAATGTACCCGCCGCCACCTCCAGGTCCTGTCTCCCCAGAAACTTCACAGCGAGCTCATAATCTTTCTCGCCGTAGAAGTTGGACATCGTCATCGCATCACCGACTTTCATGCCACTCAGATCCACCGTCCTCACATAGTAGAACGCGGAAAGAATGTCGTGCACATACGGCGGCACCTCATAACTTCCCTTCGCGGTAAGGGCAACATGCTTCACCTGATCAAATTGCGCGACGTAGTCCCTCTGGTAATGTCCTTCCCGCACGTGCTGCTCAAACCTCCACGGCGCGATCGTCTGCATGTCGATGAACGTCAGATACCTGTCCTCCACCTTGTAGATCCAGGAAAAACTCGGAAGGGAACTGACCAGGAATTCCACCCGGAAGCACCGGTGTCCCGCCACGGTATCTTCGGCAGGGATGGCGAGAACCGCTTCGCCGGCGGTCACATAGCCGTAGTTCACATTGAACATCAGCCGTTCTCCGACGGCGAAGGCGTCATTCCTGACCTGTCGCAGCGGCGCGGAAGAAGTTCCATCCCGGCCCTTCGCCCTTACCGTCGAGTCATCGGCGGCACGAGGTGAACCTCCGCGATCCTCGCGCGCCGCTGTCCCCGGATCGGGGGGTGAATTCCGGTGGAATGTCGTTCCACCTCCGAAAAGAGAAAAGCAGGCAACGAACGCTAGGAGCATCAGTCGCGGGGGTCGTTTCAGGTTACGAGGCATACGAGGTGCGACGGGTTGTTGGATTCTGGGACGCGAGAAGATCCGCCGCCGCGGCTGCGGCCTCCTCGACGGAAATGCTCGCCATGCAGGAGCACGGACCTTTTTTTCCTTCACATGCTGAACAATCCACGGGCATTCGTGGAACAAGCACCCTGGCATTTTTCGTGTACGGGCCCCAACGGCGGGGCCCCATGACCGGCAACTGAGGATAAAAACAGACCACAGGAGCACCCACGGCCACGGCGACGTGCAGCGGCCCGGTGGAATTCGACACGAACAGGTCAGAACGGCTGATGAGGGCGGCAAGATCTTTCAGGGAGAGTTCCCCAGCCATCCCGACGGCATTTTTCCCCGCGTGGCGGACGACCGCTGCGACCCGATCGGCTTCCCGCGCAGTGCCGGTCACCACAACATACTTCACGTGGTCGCGAAGGAGGACGCGGGCCAGATCCCCCAACCGTTCCTGCGGCCATTCCCGGGACGATCCGCCGCTCCCGGGATGGATCACGGCATAGTGCTCTCCCGGAGCGATCCCTCTCTTCGCCAGCAGGCCGGCAACATGGTCCGACGAATCCTTCCCGATGGTGATCGCAAATTCAGGTTTGATCTCCTCCGGGATGGGGCAGCCAAGCCTTGCAAGGAGTTCGATGTTGTACTCCAACTCGTGACGTTCGGCAGTCTTGCGGTGCGTGAAGACCCTTTGTGAAAACAGGAGCGAATACCATCGGTATCCTGAACCGACCCGGACGGGTATGCCGGCAAGAAACATCAGCAGGGCAAGCCGGGCGGTCGGATGCACAACGACGCACGCGTCAAAACGCATCAGGCGCAGGGTATGCAGCATTGCACCAAATGCAACCGGTACGCCCCCGTCGTCGTCGTACCACAGAATATCATTCACAGAGGGATTCCCTTCAACGATCCCGCCGGCATAGCGTCCGACCAGCATAGCGAGGAAGGCCCGGGGAAATTGTTGACGGAGGATCGGGAGGAGCGGAAGGGTCAGGACGACATCGCCAAGCCGGTCTGTACGAACAATCAATATGCGTGAAAAATCTGGCAACAGGCACCATTTTTGCGATGTCGCGATTGGCAAAATATACCCGAAGAGCGTCTCAATTGCAATGAAACCGGGATTGGGGTGTATCTCTCACATTGAGTGATGCATTTCTGCTCCGGGATGGACGTGAACTTGGTGCCCTCCCATGAACGGGAAAGGAACCCCTGCGCCCCGCATGATCATGGTCAGCCCCATCACGAGGATGGTGAACGCTGCAAGTCTCGTGGCATAGTGGCGGAGACGGATGCCCGCATATGCGGAAACGAGTCCTGTGAGAATCAGCGCGGGAACGATCCCCGCGCCAAAGACAGCCATGGTGAGGGCCCCGCCGACCGGCGTGCGCGTGGCAGCGGCCTGCAGGAACATCGAATACAACAAGCCGCAAGGCAGGAACGGTGTCAGGAGACCGACATACAGTTTGCTCTCCAGCGTCCGGAGTGAAAGAAGAGACGCCACCGTCTGGAGATGGAGCCGGCGCAGCCACGTTTGTCCGCTTCCCTCCCACAGATTGATGCGCGGGACGATTCCTAACATCAGGAGCGCGGAGAGAACCATGACGATTCCCGCCGTCAGGGAGAACCAAGTCCCCGCAACGCGGACCGGATCCACCACTCCGCCCACCAAACCTGCCAGTGCGCCGATCGCAGTATACGAGAGGACGCGGCCGCCGTTGTACACGAGATGGGAAGGGAGATCGGAGAAAACAGACGGACGGATCGTGCCGTCAGCCGTGGAATAGGCAAGAACGATGGCGCCGCACATGCCGACGCAATGCATGCTCCCGAACACACCCGCGAGAAATGCGAGCGAAAGATCCACGCTATTCCCCCTTCGTGTCCAGAAGGCTCGTCGATTCCACCCGTTTCTTCTCCCCTTCCAGCCGCAGATGTTCCGCCTGGAACGGCCCGACACTTTCTCCGCGAAGTTGCGCCGACTTCAATTGCGCGAAATTCTCCCCGATCCGGCGATCGATGTCCCGGAGGAGCGCACGGAGCACGGACTTCTCCGCCACGACCCACCGATCCGGCTCTTCGACCCCCTGCCATTCTTTGCTGATCTCATATTTCGTGAATGTCACGTCGGCAATGAAGTGCTTCAACGCGGGGTCCTCGATCCTGTCCACGACCAGAGAGACGTTCCATGGCCTGTTCTCCCCCGTTTCGCGTTGAAGGATCTCTGCAACCTGCCGGGCAAGAGGATGGGTGAACACATCGATCGTCAGGTGGCGGAAGACAAACTTCACCATGTCGGGCCCTGCTTCAAGCATGATCTTGAGGAGGTCGCGTTCGATGGCGCTCAGCGTTGCCGGAGAGGGAGGCACCGGCGGGGAGGGCGAATCATCGCCCCTCCGCAGAGGAGCATCGGCGCTCCCCCGGGGCCTGAGAAACGTCCTGGGGGCATGTTCCCGCCGGAGGACCGCCTCCAGCTCGCGGAAGAGGACCGATTCATAGATGTCGTACTTTTCTGCAATGCTCTTGATATAGAAATTCCTCTTGATCTCATCCCGCACTTTTGCGATGATCTCCACGAGCGAGCGGACAGCCTGCGTCTTTCCCTCCGGCGTTTTCAGCAGCCCCTCTGCGACAAAGGACTCGGCTTTGAACTCCAGAAAAGAGACCGCCTGCCCGATCAGCGCCGTGAACTCCCCCCCTCCCTTCTTCCGCACGAACGAGTCGGGATCATCCCCCGGGGGAAGAGCAGCAACCTTGACATCGAGGCCGTTTTCGATCACCAGATCGACACCACGCATCGTGGCTTTCGATCCGGCGGAGTCGGCATCGTACACGAGAACGATGGTCTTTGCATAGCGGCTGATCAACTGGATCTGCTCCACCGTGAGAGCCGTGCCGCTGGAGGCGACGATGTTCTCGATTCCTGCCTGGAAGACGGAGATGAGGTCCGCGTACCCCTCAACGAGGATGGCGAACCCTCTCTCGCGGATCGCCTCCTTGGAGTGGGACAACCCGTAGAGATTCCGGCTCTTGCTATAGATCGGCGTTTCGGGAGAGTTTATGTATTTTCCCTGGACGGTGTCGTCCTCCCGGATCTTCCGTGCGCCGAATCCGATCGGCCGTCCCGAGGGGGAGAAGATCGGGAACATCACCCTGCCGCGGAAACGGTCATACAAGGACGAACCATCATCCCGTTTGATGATGAGCCCGGCCTTTTCATACTCCGCAAGATCATGCTTCAATCCCGCCGCATATTCCACGATGTCATTCCACGCGTTGCGCGAATATCCCAGACCGAATTTCCTGATCGTTGCGTCGGAGAAACCCCGGTGTTTCAGGTATTCGAGCCCCAACTGCCCTTCGGTCGAATTGACGAGATTGTCGTAGAAGCGGAGTCCGGCTGTTTTACAGGCCTTGTACAGTCCTTCGTTTTCCCCTGCCAACCCCTGATCGCCCCCCCTTTCAGGCAGGGGAATGCCGGCTCTGTCTGAGAGCGTGCGGACGGCCTCGATGAAGGAGACCTTCTCGTGCTCCATGATGAACGTAAACACATTTCCACCCACCCCGCATCCGAAGCAATGAAACATCTGCTTTTCCGGGCTCACATTGAAAGACGGGGTCTTTTCCTGGTGAAAGGGACAGAGACCGAGGTAATTCTTCCCCCGCTTCTTCAGTTGCACGAATCCGGCAATCACGTCCACAATATCGGACGACCGGCGGATTTCCTCTATCTTGTCGTCGCCAACGCGCATAGCGCCAATCTACGCAAAACGGGTGCGAGAGGCAACGAATGAGGGGATTCGGCGGCCGCACAAAATCATGCAGCTTGACAAGAAGAAGCCGTAGGCGTATCTTGGAGGTGCATCCTCCCCAAGCAGGAACGACCAGAGGTGACTTCATGAGAATACTTGCAGTGGAAGACGAGCCCGAGTACCTGGAGATGCTCGCCGAGGTGATGAAGAGTCTCGGGCACTCCATCACCATCTCCACGAATGGCCAGGAAGCGATTGACATCGTCGACCGGCAGAAGATCGACGTCGTCGTCTCCGATGTCAAGATGCCGGGGATGGATGGCATCGAATTTCACCGCCTGTTTCGGGAGAGACCGGAGCATCGGAATACCCCCTTCATCTTCCTTACCGGCGTGGATGACACTACCGCCGTCAAGAACGCATGCAAGGACGACTGCGACCTCCTCCTGCAGAAGCCGTTCCCGATCGACAAACTGCTGCAGATCTTCTCAGGCCAGTTGAAGTAAGGTACGGAACCAACACACGAAGGCCCGTCCGGTTTCCCGGGCGGGCCTTCGCCATTGTCTGCCGGCAGTCCTTTCAGACCTGCATCTTATCCGGCTCGTACGCCTTTTTCGTCCTCGACTTCTTCCGCGTGAACCGTTTCTCCACCATCGGCGTCGGCGTTTTGGGTTCCTCCTCGACATCGGGGTAGGTGAAGATGTCGTACTTGTAGTTGCGCATGATGATCTGGTTGCCGTTCCTCCCCAGGACGTACTGCGGGAGCAGCGGGATTTTTCCGCCTCCCCCGGGAGCGTCAATGACGAAGTACGGGATGGCCAGTCCGGAGGTATGCCCCCGCAGTTTGTCCATGATATCAAGTCCGACGCTGACCGGAGTACGGAAGTGGTTGGCTCCCTTGGTGATGTCCGCCTGGTACAGATAGTAGGGGCGGACCCGCATGGTCAACAGCTTCCGGACAAGCTCGAGCATCACGTCGGGGTCGTCGTTCACCCCTTTCATCAGCACCGCCTGGTTTCCGACAGGAATGCCCGCATCTGCAAGCATCTCGCAGGCCCGCTTTGCCTCCGGCGTACATTCCCACGGATGGTTGAAATGGGTGTTGACGTAGAGCGGGTGGTACTTCTTCAACATCTTTGTCAGTTTGGGCGTCACGCGCTGCGGGAGAACGCAGGGAATCTTCGTTCCGAGGCGGATGATCTCCACATGGGGGATCGCCCTCAGACCGGCGATAATCCTCTCGAGCATGAAGTCGGTCAGCGTCAGCGGATCGCCGCCGGAGAGGATCACATCGCGTACCTCCGGGTGTGCGGCCACGTAGTCGATGCCGCCCTGGATGTATTTCATGTTGATTTTCGTCGAGTCGCCGACCTTCCGCTTCCGCGTACAGAACCGGCAATACATGGAGCACTGGCTGGTCGTCAGGAACAGCACACGGTCCGGATAGCGGTGAACAATGCTCGGAACGGGACTGTGGGCATCCTCCGCAAGCGGATCCTCCGGGAGGTCGTCTTCCTCCAGCTCCTTCTCATCGGGGATGCATTGCAGCCAGATAGGGTCCCCCGGATACCTGATGAGACTCAGATAGTAGGGGTTGACTCGAATGTGAAAAAGTTTGTTCAGACGGTCGGCAAGGTCCTTATCGAAACCGAATCGTTCAACGAGATCCTTTCCGCTGTCGACGCTTTCCCTCAACATCTCCTGCCAGAGTTCCATGCGTACCTGTCATCCCCCTATGATTGTGCGAGATACTTCCCATACACGACCAGATCATCACCTGGCCGGTAATACTCCTTGATGCGGGCGACCTCCGCGTAGCCGCGGCGGAGATAGAACTCACGCGTCGCTGCGTACTTCGGCTGCGAGGATGTTTCCGCAATGATCAGCCGCCCCCCCCGCGCCCGTACCGCCTCCACCGCATGTTCTTCCAGCCCCTTCCCGATTCGTTTTCCCTGCATTGCCGGATCAACGGCGATCCAGTACAGGTCAAACGTCGCCGCAGTTGCGGGCGTCGGCCCGACGCAGTAGTACCCGCACACGGAGCCGTGTTCTTCGCACACGTGGATCACATAATCCTCGTGTGACGGGTTCTGCAGGACCGCATCGATCAACTCTGTTGCAATGTCGATTTCCTCCTCCGTGAAGACGTCCGTCGCCCGCAGGAGCATCCGCAACGGCTCCCGATCGCCCGGACGCAGTGGTCTGATCAATGGCTCCGCTCCAGAGCGGACGAGACGATCTTTCCCACGATCTCCGGGAACGTATATCCGTATGCCCTCGCCGAGCGGGCAAAGCCGGCGTCGTCGGAGATATCCGGATTCGGGTTCACCTCGAGCACATACGGTGAGCCGTCCTTCGCGAGCCGGAAGTCAATACGCGCGTAGTCGCGGCAGCCGATGAGCCGGTAGCACTGAAGCGCCAGATCCTTCAGTCGAAGTTCCTGTTTCTTTGTCAGTCGTGCCGGGCAAACCCCTTTGGTTCCCTCGTACGCCACCGTCCCGTGGATCCATTTGGCCTCGTAGCTTACGATCCGGTGCATCCCCTTCCCCATGCCGGAGAAGTCAATTTCTGAGATCGGCAGAGCCATGGGGGGGCTATTTCCCAAAATCGCGACATTCAATTCGCGCCCCTCGATGTAGTTCTCGGCCAGCGCCGGTTGCGTGTACTCCTCGAGGATGAAGCGGACACGGCGGCGGAGATCCCTCATGGTGTAGACCACCGACAGGTCGTCGATGCCGACGCTTGCATCCTCCTGCGATGGTTTGACGATGAGGGGAAATTTCATTCCCTTCCCCAGTTCCACCTTTGCGTCCCGGGCAAACACCCGAAACGGCGGGGTCGGAATTCCGTGGTAGGTCAGTATCTCCTTCACGCGGGCTTTCTTCAATGCAATGCCGAGCCCAAGGGGGCCGGCCCCCGTGAACGGTATTTTCATAAGCTCGTAGACCCCGGCCACATTCATTTCCTGTGCCGACTCGTTCTCTACGCTTTCCACGAGGTTGAACACGAGATCGGGATTCTCCTTTTGGAGATAGTTGACAAGGCGGTGAAACTTGCTGTCGACGTTAAAAATCTTTGTCGTATATCCCAGGGACGTCAGCGCACCTTTGATATCCTCCATCTCCTCCACCACACCGATTTCAGAGAGATCGATGAGGGCCTGGGTCGCGAGGGTCTTGCCGTCGCGCGAGCGGAGGCGGAGCATTCCGGCGGCGGCCTTGTCATCCTTTTCATTCGCCGCAATGAGTTTCTTCCCCGCAGCGGTCCCGACGGCGGGTTCATTATAAAGGACGGCGATTCGTTTCCTGCGTGCCATGGACAGTCGGCGCACTTTCTCTGGCAGCCCTATGCGGGAACCATGGAAGACGGGGCAGCGATTGCGCAGCCGCACCGCCGCATGGCGATGTCGGCTGCCGCGTTGATCAGTTGGTTGTAGGTCATCCCGGCCGCGCGGGCGGCTTTCGGGAAGCAGGAGTTATCCTCGGGGCGGGGGAGGATCCCGGGGAGCGGATTGATCTCAATGATATGCGGTTTTCCCGAAGCATCAAGCCGTATGTCGATCCTGGACCAATCGCGGCACCGGAGGACCCGGTACGTCTTTCGGGCCAGGTCCTCGATCTGCCGCAGGAGGACCCCGTCAAGCTCCGCCGGACACCCATAGATTTCAAGCGGTTTTTCGACGGTATCCCAGAGCCACTTTGCTTCGTAGGAGTAGATCGGTGCGGCTCCCGGGGGGAGGGCATCAAACCTGATTTCGACGATCGGAAGGACCCGCAGGTCGATCCCATTCCCAAGCAACGCCACGGTGAATTCCCGTCCCGAAAGAAATTCTTCGACCAGGGCCGGCTCCCTGTACGTCGTGCAGACGGCATCGACCTCCCGCAGGAGTTCAGCGCGGTTTCGCACGACGCTCGAATTATAGACTCCCTTGCTCGACCCTTCATGCAGGGGCTTCACGATCGCAGGAAATTCAACGGCGCACTCTTCGCATTCTTCGACGGAATTCAGCACAACAAACGGGGCCGTGGGAATATCATGGAAGGAAAGGATCTCCTTCGCCCGTGCCTTGTCAAGGCATATCCCGAGCGTCAAGGGATCCGACCCGAGGTAGGGAATCCGGAGCATTTCAAGCAGCGCCGGCATCTGCGCTTCGCGCGATGCCCCGTACAGACCTTCGGCGATATTGAACGCAAAGAAAGGTCTGATCAAACGCAGTTGCTCGAACGCGTCTTCGTTCGCCTCCACCATGGTGACGTCGAACCGCTCCGCCAGCGCGTCGCGAACGGCGTGCACGGTATCCAGCGTATCCCATTCGGCGTAAAGATCGTTCACGCGATCAGCAACATCGACGGTGACAAGGGAAGACTCCGGAGGTGTGCTGGTGTGGGAGGTGGAGTGAGGTGCGCTGCCGGCCGAGGGAGTCGCCGCGTGGCCCGCGGTGACTGACGTGAGAGGAGATACTTCCGACTTTACGTTATAGACGAGCGCGATCGTTCGTGAGAACGGAGGAACCTGCTGTACAAAGGAATCCAGAAATACTCCAAGTTGTTCGACATACGCATCTCTCTGTGTGGTAATATAACGATTTTCGTTCGGATGTCAAGAAAAAAGTGCTCCCGCGAACCGAAAACGAGTTGGAGGCCGCGCCCCCCGGCGGGGCGGTCGGAGGAGGTGAGATGTCGGAGCGGCGCGTCGGAAGGTCGGGGCAGGACGAGGAAGCTCGCGGAGATCAGCCGACGTCCATCAGCATCATCTCCTCCGCCTCGCGGGAGCGCAGATGCCGGGCAAGCTGTTCATGCTGGTGATTCTGGAGCCGGGGATCTTCCTCCACGAGCGCGAAGGCATCGCCGCGGGCCTCCTGGAGGAGGTCGGCATCTGCGACAACGTCTGCAACGCGGAATTCCGGGAGTCCGCTCTGCCGCGTCCCGAAGAAATCCCCCGGACCGCGGAGCCGGAGGTCGACTTCGGCGATCTCAAACCCATCGGTCGTCCTCACCATCGTCGCAAGCCGTTCTTCGGCGACCCGCTGCTGATCCATCGAGAGCTGTTCCGGTCCTTTTTTGGCTGCCCGGACCGCATTTCGCGCGATCCACGCCTTGGCAAGCAGAATGCAGAAGGATTGCTCGTTCCCCCGCCCCACCCGTCCGCGGAGCTGGTGGAGCTGCGCCAACCCGAAGCGCTCCGCATTCTCGATGACCATCACCGAGGCATTGGGGACATCGATGCCGACTTCGATCACGGTGGTGGCAACGAGGATATCAATCTCCCGTTCCTTGAACCTGCGCATGATTTCCTCGCGTTCGTCGCGCGCGAGCCGGCCATGGAGAAGTCCAAGGCGGAGGTCGGGGAACACCTTATCCTGCAGATGACGAAAGTGGACCGTGGCCGCCTTGAGGTCGAGCTTCTCCGATTCCTCGATGAGGGGATAAACAAAGTAGGCCTGCCGTCCGCGGCCGACCTCGGCACGCACAAACTCGACCACATCGTCCGTGCCTGCGTCACTCTGGAGGACCGTCTTGATCGGTTTTCGATTCTTCGGCATCTCGTCGATCACGGACACATCCAGATCGCCATAGAGCGTGAGGGAAAGCGTGCGGGGGATCGGTGTCGCAGTCATCACCATCACGTCCGGGTTTGTCCCCTTGCTTCTGAGCTCCGCGCGTTGCATGACGCCAAATCGGTGCTGTTCATCGATCACGACGAATCCGAGCTTCGCGAAGAGAACGTCTTTCTCGAACAACGCGTGAGTACCGACCACAATCTGTGCCCCTCCGCTGCGAACATCCTCCAGGACATCCCGGCGCACGCTGCTCTTCTGCGCGCCGACGAGCAGCCGGATATTCAGAGGGAGATCCTTCAGCAATCGCGCAAGCGTGCCGAAGTGCTGCTCCGCAAGAAGTTCTGTCGGCGCCATGAACGCGGCCTGGTAACCGTTTTCCACGGCAACGAGCATGGAAAGAAGTGCGACAATGGTCTTGCCGCTTCCCACGTCTCCCTGCACGAGACGATTCATTGGTCTGGCCGACTGCATGTCGGCTGAAATCTCTTTGATGACGCGCTTCTGGGCTCCGGTCAATGAAAACGGGAGCGATTCCGCCAGGCGGCGCGCAAGAGGCGACTTGATGGAGAACGAGATTCCTCCCGTTTCCGCCTTCGCCTGACGTCTCTTGAGTGCCAGTTTGAGCTGAAACAGGAAGAATTCTTCATATTTCAGCCGGCGCAGCCCATCTTCCAGCTCGCCGCGATTTTGGGGAAAATGGACCGATTTCAGAGCGTCTTTGTAGGGGACGAATGAATGGGAAGTTATAATAGAGGCCGGCAGCAATTCCGGCGCGGAATCGCCAAAGGTGTGGAGGGTAGAGCTGATCACGCGCCGAAAGCCCGCACTGTCGAGTCCGACGCGCGCCAGGTCCTGTCCCGATGGATATAACGGAACCAGGCCTCCCGTGTGCAGCTTCTGCATCCATTGCTCCGATGCCCCATCGTTATCGGCGCTGCCTGAGGCGGGCGCGATCCGGTCAAGATCAGGATGGATGAATTGGAGAACGGACCCAAAATATGACGGCTGACCTGACACAGCAAGGGTCTCGCCGACGGAAAACATCGTCTTCCAATAATGCACTCCGCCAAACCAGACGCACTGCAGTGAGCCGGTCGCATCGGCAAGGACAAGGACAAAACGCGCCTTTGCCCCTCCACCGAGGGTGCGGAAGGATCTCACCTCACCCAGCACCGTATGCTCCCACCGCACATCCCCCTGCCTGCCGGGCTCTTCGCCGTCACCCCAACGCGGAGAGAGGGCTCTGAGCTCTGCAATGCTCACAATGGAAGTCCGGTCAAGGTACCGGCGCGGAACGTGGAGAAGGAGATCGTGCACAGTCCTGATCCCGTATTTCTCCAGGATCTCCGACTTCCTTGGACCGATGCCTTTCACGAATTGCACCGGCGTTGCGAATGGATCGGAAGGATGGGATGAGGGAGACATGTCACGCTAAGATACGCCGGCGCGGCAGGAGAATCAAGGATTTCCAGAGATTCCAGTTGCCCCTGACCGGCAAATATGATATCTTTTTTCGAGCATGGGAAGGAAATCAATTCTACGACAATCAAAGGGGGCGGTTGGAACACATCTTTCTTCTTCTGCTCCCTCAGCTCCCCACGCTGAAGGAAATTGTCATCTGGGGGGGCTACATTGGGCTCTTTCTTGTCATCTTTTCGGAAACTGGTCTCCTTATCGGGTTTTTCCTCCCCGGCGATTCGCTGCTTGTGACCGCCGGGTTATATGCCGCGGCAACGAGAGAGCTTGACCCGTGGATACTGATTCTGGTCCTGAGCGTCGCTGCCGTCACCGGAGACGCAACCGGCTACTTCATCGGCCTGAAAACGGGGCACGCATTGTACAACCGGCCACAGACCCGTTTCTTCCGCCGCGACTACCTGGTAAAAACCAAAGAGTTCTACGAAAAGTACGGCGGCATCACCATCATCGTGGCGCGGTTCATGCCTTTCGCCCGGACGTTTGCCCCCGTGGTGGCGGGCATCGGTGAAATGAAGTACCGTCGGTTCGTCGTGTACAACGCAACGGGGGGCGTGGGATGGATCACGACCATGATCCTCCTCGGCTACCTCCTGGGAGAGAGCGTTCCAGGCATCGAGAACAAGATCGAGTACGTTATCGCCATCATCCTGTTTCTGTCCGTCCTTCCCATGATTGTGAAGTATCTCCAGCACCGTTACAGAAAGACACAGGCATAGCACGGCTGTGCATCGGCTGATGCGCGGATCTGTTTCGCGCCTGGCGGCCGCTTCCTCACGAAAAAGGGAATTCCATGGGCAATCCTTTGTTCGAACGCAAGCCCCTGAGCCTTCTCCTGGAAGAGATGAAAGGGGAGAACCGCCTTCGCCGCGTCCTCGGTCCGGTCACACTGACCAGTCTTGGCGTGGGCGCAATCATCGGAACGGGCATCTTCGTGCTGACGGGGGTGGGAGCACACGACAAGGCGGGCCCGGGTCTCATCCTCTCGTTCGTCGTGGCCGGCATCGCCTGCGTCTTCGCCGCCCTCTGTTACGCGGAATTCGCTTCAATGGTCCCCGTCGCCGGCTCGGCATATACGTACGCCTACGCGACGATGGGAGAGCTCTTCGCATGGATCATCGGATGGGACCTTGTTCTGGAATACGCGGTCGGCTCATCGACCGTCGCCCATGGCTGGTCGGCGCATTTCAGGGACCTCCTCGGCAGTTTCGGAATACACATACCTCAATCCCTGAGTACGGCTCCGTTTGATTACAACCCCGTAGCAGGGTCCTTTTTCGCCACGGGATCCTATTTTGACGTTGCGGCCATCGCCATCACGGCGATCATCACGGCAATACTGGTCTATGGCATCCGGGAGAGCGCCAGATTCAATACAGGAATGGTCATCGTCAAACTGGCCATCGTCCTGTTCGTCATCGTGGTCGGGTCTTTCTATATCGATCCACAGAATTGGCATCCCTTCGCCCCGTTTGGATACACGGGGATCAGTTTCTTCGGCCACACGCTCGTCGGCCAGACGGGGATCGGCAATGTTCCCCTCGGGGTCCTTGCCGGTGCGGCAGTGATTTTCTTCGCCTACATCGGCTTCGATTCCGTATCGACGCACGCCGAAGAGGCGCGCCTGCCGCGACGGGACGTCCCGATCGCCATCATTACTTCCCTGATCATTTGCACGGTGCTCTACATTGCGGTATCGGCAGTGCTGACCGGCATGATCCGCTACGACAGGATCAACATTGATGCCCCCGTCTCCGACGCCTTCGCACAGAAAGGGCTTCCCTGGGCGCAGCGTCTCATTGATGTGGGTGCCATTACCGGCATCACCTCGGTCCTTCTCGTGATGATGCTGAGCCAGCCCCGGATCCTGCTCGCTATGGCGCGCGATGGATTGGTCCCCAGCAAATTCTTCGGCGCCGTGCATGAGAGGTTCCGCACTCCCTACAAAGCGACGATGCTGACGGGACTGTTTGTCGCCACGATGTCGGCGTTCCTCCCCCTCCGCATTCTCGCGGAATTGACGAACATCGGAACGCTCCTGGCTTTCGTGATCGTCTGCACCGCCGTCCTGATCATGCGAAGGACCCATCCCGAGGCCGAGCGCCCTTTCCGCGCGCCTTTTGTGCCTTTCGTCCCCATCATGGGAATCCTTTCATGTCTCCTCCTCATGTTCTCTCTGCCTGAAGAAAACTGGTGGCGTCTGATCATCTGGCTTCTTCTCGGGTTCGTCATTTACTTCAGTTACGGCCGGCGCCACAGCGTCCTGTCACGGATGCGCCAGAAGGCACAAATCCATTGACGGTTCCCCCCGCCTGCGGGAGTGAAACCCGCAGGCGGGGGATCATTGCTCACGACGACTTTCACGACCCGAAGACGGACCCCATCATGCCCTCCCCCCCCGCTGCATTCAGGCGCGCCCTCGGCCTCTACGATGCCACGATGCTCGTCGTTGGTTCCATGATCGGCTCGGGCATCTTCATCGTCAGCGCCGATATCGCAAGGACAGTCGGCTCTGCCGGCTGGCTTCTCGTTGTGTGGCTTCTGAGCGGGCTGATGACCGTGGCGGTAGCACTGTCCTATGGAGAGCTCGCCGCGATGATGCCGCGGGCTGGCGGACAGTATGTGTACCTCCGCGAAGCATGGAATCCTCTCGTCGGATTCTTGTACGGTTGGACGCTCTTCCTTGTCATCCAGACGGGGACGATCGCCGCGGTTGCGGTTGCCTTCGCAAAGTTCACTGCCGTTCTCCTCCCGGTACTCGGCGAATCGACCGTCCTTTGCCGCGCGGGGTTCGTGACCCTCACGGCGCAGCGGCTGGTCGCGATGATGAGCATTCTCATCCTGACGGGTGTCAATATGCGGGGGATCGTCAGCGGCAAGATCATCCAGAATGTCTTCACGACGGCAAAATGGCTGTCGCTTCTCGCGCTGATCGTTCTCGGCATCGCGGCCGGACTCTCGCTGGAGGCATTCGTGACAAACCTGAAGGGGTTCTGGGACGCGGCATCCACTCATGTCACGAACACTGGCCTCGTTCGCGAGCCCCTTACCGGGCTTGCTCTCGTAGGAGCGCTCGGCGTTGCCATGGTGGGATCACTATTCTCCAGCGACGCATGGAATAACGTCACCTTCACCGCCGGGGAGACCGTGAACCCGAAGCGGACGATCCCGCTGAGTCTCGCCATTGGAACAGGGGCCGTTGTGCTGCTCTACTTCCTGTCCAATGTCTCCTATCTCGCCGTCCTCCCCCTGCAGGGCGATCCACACGCGGGAGACGTTGCCGGCCGGGGCATCCAGTTCACTGCGGACGATCGGGTTGCGACTGCGGCCATGAGCGTCGTCCTGGGTCCGGTCGGCGTGACGATCATGGCAGTCCTGATCATGATCTCCACATTCGGCTGCAACAACGGGCTGATCCTCTCGGGCGCCCGCGTGTACTATGCCATGGCGCAGGATGGCCTCCTCTTCAGGAAGGTGGGAGTCCTCACGAAGCGCTCGGTCCCGGGCGTGGCCCTCGCCCTGCAGGCGGGATGGGCATGTTTCCTCTGCGTTTCCGGCACGTACAGCGATCTTCTCGATTACGTTGTTTTCGCGGTTCTTCTGTTCTATGTGCTGACGGTTGCGGGGATCTTCCTCCTCCGACGCAGGCTTCCCAACGCAGAGCGGAGTGTGCGGGCGGCCGGATATCCTGTCGTTCCCCTTCTGTACATCGCGGCCGCGGCCACGGTTGCCTGCATCCTTCTCGTCCTGAAGCCGGCGTATACGTGGCCCGGCATGATCATCGTCGCTCTCGGCGTTCCTGTCTACTTCCTCTGGCACAAGGGACAACCCTCCGCCGATCCGCCGTCTCATGGCTGAACGTGGAGCACACGAGTGCGGCCTGAATGTGCGCGGGCAAACGACTTCCGGAAGGACGCCGGATCGTAGCGGAAAACAAAAAAAAGGCATCTATGGAAGGATTTTTGTATATTGTACTTCTGAAAGACTGATTCCACGCATTCACCGGTCCTCATCGTGCAGGGGCGTTCGTTTCCCGGCTCCGGCGGCAGGATGAGCGACCTCCCATGATGTTCTTTGATTGCAGTGTTTCCCGGTTCGGCATCCGCTTGCTGTCATTGCCCGGCGGGGCGGGAGAGCCGAGGGAGCCCCGTGGTTTGCAGGAGCACCTGGGAAGAATGTGGGAACAAGGTCAGCGGATACCCGATGCAGGCGGCGCTCGATGCGGGAGGATTCGTCCGTTGATTCGGTTGTGCCCACCGAACCTCAATTTACAGAAAGGAGCAGTAAAGGGACTATGGAACTGAACCTCATTCTGGGTATTAGCGTCATAGGCTTGCTTTTTGCGTTGTACCTGGTCCGCGATGTCATGAAGCGCGATACCGGTACTCCGAAAATGCGAGAGATCTCCGACGCCATCAAGGCCGGTGCGGAGGCTTTTCTGAAACGCCAGTACCGGACCATCCTCTATCTCGCGTTCGCCCTGGCGGCCATTATCTATATCCTGTACGCTTTCGTCCGCGCTTCAAACCCCAATGACCCGACCAACAGTCCATCCGAGCTTGCGCTCTGGACAACGATTGCGTTCGTCCTGGGAGCCCTTTGCTCCATCGCGGCCGGGTACATGGGGATGTGGGTTGCCATCCGTTCCAACATCCGGACGGCGGCAGGGGCGACGAAGGACCTCAACAGCGCAGTGCAGCCGGCCCTTCGCGGCGGCGCCGTCTCAGGCTTCTTTGTTGTGGCGATGAGTCTCCTGGGTGTCGCCGGACTCTTTGCGATCGTGCAGTGGTCAGGCGTCGCCAAGGACGTCGCCAAAATCCCCCTCCTGATCGTCGGGTACGGCTTCGGAGCCAGTTTCGTTGCGCTCTTTGCCCAGCTCGGCGGAGGGATCTACACGAAGGCGGCAGACGTCGGCGCCGATCTCGTCGGGAAGGTGGAGGCAGGCATCCCGGAAGATGATCCCCGGAACCCCGCCGTCATCGCGGATCTCGTCGGTGACAATGTCGGCGATTGCGCCGGCCGCGGCGCGGACCTGTTCGAATCGACGGCGGCCGAGAATATCGGCGCCATGATTCTGGCTGCCGGGCTCTACAGAGCCAACAGCCAGGTGTTCGAATCTCAGGGTCTTTCGATCCTCAGCATCCTCCTTTTCCCTCTTGTCGCCCGTGCCTTCGGCATCATCGCCTCCATCTTCGGAATCCTGTCCGTGAAAGCCAAGGACACGGAAGATCCGATGAAGGCATTGAACCGCGGCTATGTGGTGACTGCCGCTCTCGTGACGCTCGGGTTCTTCATCGCCTCCCGTTGGCTGCTGGGCGGAGAATACTACTTTAACTTCTTCCTCTGCGGTGTCGTCGGGATCCTGACGGCCATTGCGTTTGTGGTCATCACGCAGTATTACACCGAGTCCCGGTACCGGCCCGTGAAGTTCATCGCGGAGGCCTCCCAGACCGGACCGGCAACGAACATCATTGCGGGAATTTCCATCGGTATGGAATCGACCGGGTACCCGATACTGGTCATTGCTGCGGCCATTGTCGGCGCCTACTTCCTGGGCGAATATTCCGGATTGAAGGATGCGGGACTCTTTGGGACAGCGGTGGCCACGATGGGTATGCTTGGCACGGCGGCCTACGTCCTTGCCATGGATACGTTCGGTCCAATCACCGACAATGCGGGCGGGATCATTGAAATGAGCCAGCAACCCGACGCAATCAGGGAAAGAACGGACCGGCTCGACGCAGTGGGCAATACCACGAAAGCCCTGACAAAGGGATATGCAGTCGGCTCGGCCGCCCTTGCCGCGTTCCTCCTCTTCAACGCGTACATCGATGAAGTAAGGAACTACATGCCGTCGTTCACCGGCGTCATCAATCTGAACAAGCCCGAGGTGTTCGTCGGCGCGATGCTGGGCGCGGTACTCGTCTTCCTCTTCTCTTCGATGGCCATCCGGGCCGTCGGCCGCGCAGCGTACGCCATCATCAATAATGTGCGCGATCAATTCCGGAACAATCCGGGCATCATGCTGGGGACTTCCAAGCCTGACTACGGACAGTGCGTCGACATTGCGACGAGGTCGGCGTTGCGCGAGATGATTGCTCCGGGGCTGCTCGTCGTCGGACTTCCGGTTGCGGTCGGGCTCGTCTTCAAGTGGGTGTACATCGCCTCGGGCTCGCCAACGTACGGGGCAAGCGGTGCAGAGGTTGTCGGCGGCCTCCTGATGGTCGGGACGATCGTCGGCATCCTGGTCGCCCTGTTCCTCAACAACGCAGGCGGAGCATGGGATAACGCCAAGAAATTCATCGAGACGGGTGCCTATGGCGGGAAGAGATCGGAACCGCATAAAGCGGCCGTCGTCGGCGATACGGTCGGCGATCCTTTCAAGGACACTGCGGGACCGTCGCTCCACGTGTTGATCAAGTTGCTCAGCACGATCACCCTGGTCCTCGCTCCGCTGTTTATCTGACGATTCCCCCCTCGGGGAAAAATCAACAACCCCGTCCGGGCGCACCCGGGCGGGGTTGTTTCGTTTGATATCCGGGCTGCGCCGGCCCGACAGAATGTCGCCGGCGGCCGCGGCACGATGCAGGAGGGAAGCTCCGGTCAGGTCTCCCTTTTGGGGTCCCGCGTCATCAGGTCGTGGCAGGCAACAAGGGGATCCTTCCCCTCGAAGAGAATCCGGTGGACTTCAGCAATGATGGGGACCTCGACACCCACACGCGCCGCGAGTTCATAGGCGGATTGGGTTGTGGCAACTCCTTCAGCCACCATCACCATATCGCCGAGGATATCATCGAGATTCCGGCCTTTCCCTATTTCGACGCCGACAAACCGATTCCGGCTATGGCGGCTCATGCAGGTCACCATGAGATCCCCGATTCCCGACAGACCTGAGAAGGTTCGTACGTGGGCACCCATGGCGACGCCGACGCGCGCAATCTCGGCGATGCCGCGTGTCATCACAGCAGCTTTGGTGTTATCGCCGAGTTCGGCCCCGTCGATAATCCCCGCGGCAATCGCGATGACGTTCTTCAACGAACCGCCGATCTCGACGCCGCGGATATCGTTGCTTCCATAGACGCGGAACGACGGGTTCATGAAGACCCGCTGAACTTTTCTCGCAGTCCCCATATCAAGGGAGGCCGCAACGACCGTCGTTGGAATCTTCCTGCTCACCTCCTCGGCATGGCTTGGACCCGACAGGGTGGCAATATGGGATGGGGGAAGCGCCGGGAGGGCGTCATGCAGCATTTCCGACATGGTAAGGAGTGTGCCATTCTCCACACCCTTCGCGACATTGACCACTGTTGCCCGGTCGAAGGGATAATCCGCAATCTGGAGCATGACGCTGCGAAGGAACTGCGATGGGACTGCCGCGACGATCATCTCAGCGCCGTCGACGGCGGCCGCGATGTCGCTGGTGACCGCAACAGTGTCGGGAACATGCACCCCCGGAAGGAACGCCGGATTCTCGCGCGTCGCGCGTATTTGCGCGGCGTCCTCCTCGCGGAAGGACCAGAGTGATACACGATGGGAATTTTCGGTCAGCAGGACAGCGAGGGTCGTTCCCCAGCTTCCCGCACCGAGGACAGCGATGCGCATAGTGAGAGGTACAGAGGAGTGTGTCAGACTGCCCGCGCGGTATTCCCTTTTCGTCCCAGAAGGCGGGCTGCAGACATCCTGTTTTCCGTCCCGGCGATCAACCGCTTGATATTGGCGCGGTGGGTGAACACAATCAGCAGTGAGATGCCGATACTGAAGAAGATCAGCGTATGATACCCTTCAATCTCGACCATGAAGACGTTCTCACGGAAGAACATCGTGAGAGGAAAAGCCACCGCTGCGCTGAGTGATCCGAGCGAGACGTACTGGGAAAGGACGAACACGATAAGGAACACACCGAAGGCAACAGCCACTTCAATGGGGGCAATGCCGAGAAGCATGCCGCCGGCGGTCGCGATACCCTTCCCCCCTTTGAAACCGGCAAAGAGGGTCCAGACATGCCCGAGAATTGCCGCACAACCGGCGATGATCTGCACGACGGTGAAATCGTCGAACGGCGTTCTGTTCTCGAAGGGGATCGGGCCGTACATCAGGCGGGCAAGAACCATGGTCGCTATCAGCCCCTTCGCCATATCCATAAGGATGACAAAGACGCCCGCCTTCCAGCCCAAAACGCGCAAGACGTTTGTGCCGCCGGCGTTGCCGCTCCCATACTGGCGGATATCGATGCCTCGCGCCTTCCTCGCAACAATGATCGAGGTCGGGAAAGACCCGATCAGGTAGCTCAGAACTACGATAAGCCCTATCGACAGCATGCTGACCCGTTTCCTCTCATTTCCCTTTTTCCCGCCTCCCCGCCGGACGAACTCTTTTCTCCGATGCAGCAATCAATCGGCGGGTGGTTTCGAGAACGACAGCGTAATATACCTTTCCCGAGCCTCACTTGCAAGGAATCACCTCGCCGGGCGCCTCCTTTTTGTCGATTTCAGCAAGAATTCGGCAAGACGCCGGTCGCCGGGGGTGGTAATCTTCACGTTCCGCTCGCTCCCTTCCACAATGCGCACGCCAATCCCGAGCCGTTCAATCAGCGAGGCCTCGTCGGTCCCGAGGAAAGAGGACCGGCGTGCGGCTTCGTGGGCTCTGACAAGCAGGTCCTTCCGGAAACCCTGGGGCGTCTGTGCCGCCCACATCCCCGCCCGGGGATGGGTGCGGACAGCCATTCCCCCCCGCGATGATTCCACCTTCAGAGTATCCTTCACCCTCACGCACGCGGCGGCAGCCCCGCACTTCCTGGCCTCCCGGATGACATCAAGGATGACCCGCGGCTCCACCAGCGGTCTGACAGCGTCGTGCACCAGAACCAGTGCCGCCTGACTGCTGCAGGCGCCCAAGCCGCGCGCGACGGATTCCTGGCGTTCCCTGCCTCCCGCGACGACACGACAGACCTTCGTGAACTTCCCACGCCGCACCATTGCTTCCGCACGGCGGATGTGGGCCGGAGGGACAACCAGGACGATCTCGCCGATCTCCCGAAGAGCGTCGAACACAGCGATGGTCCGTTGGAGAATCGGAACGCCGCCGAGGCGAAGAAACTGCTTCGGGATTCTTCCCCCCATTCTCCTGCCGCGTCCGCCTGCTGCGATGATCACCGCAACATCAGGTATTCTCTTCTTCAAGGCATTCGATCACAAATGTGAATCCCGAAAAGACTGTGCGCGGCCGCAGGGTGCTGTCGAATCTCCTGCGGGACTACTGCAGCAACATCGCATCGCCGTAGCTGAAGAACCTGTACCCCTCCTTGATCGCCTTCTTGTACGCCCGCATCACCAGGTCGCGGTTCGCGAAGGCCGCGGTCAGCATGAGGAGGGTCGATTCCGGCATATGGAAGTTGGTGATCAGTCTGTCGGCAATCTTGAAATCGTAGGGCGGAAAGATAAACTTGTCCGTCCACCCTCTGTTGCCCTTCAGGTGCCCGTCGGTTGTCACGCTCGATTCGACGGCCCGGCAGGTGCTTGTACCGCAGACGAAGACGGTTCCCCTGCTGTCGATGGTCTTATTGACCACCGCGGCGGTGCTCTCGGGAATCTCGTAGTACTCGGAGTCCATTTTGTGCTTCGTGAGATCCTCGACTTCCACAGCGCGGAAGGATCCCAGACCGACATGGAGAACCACCGGCACGACCTTGACCCCTTTCCGTTTCAGGGCGGCAAGGAGGCGCTTCGTGAAATGGAGACCGGCAGTTGGGGCCGCGACCGCACCGACGCTCCGGGCATAGACGGTCTGATACGACTCCTTGTCCTTATCCGTCGAATCCCGCTTGATATAGTAGGGAAGCGGCATCTTGCCTATCCGGTCGATAATCCTGAAGAAATCTCCCTGCACGTTAAACCGGACCGTCCGGCCGCGGGAGGTGGTATTATCGATCACCTCGCACCACAGCTTCCCTTCATCGAAAAAGATCTTGTTGCCGATCCGCACTTTGCGCGCCGGATCGACAATCACATCCCAGATATTCTCCTCCTTGTTCAACTCGCGCAGCAGAAAGACCTCGATCTTTGCATTGGTCTTCTCTTTCCGTCCAAAAAGCCGCGCGGGGAACACCTTGGTTTCATTGACGATCAGACAATCCCCCTTCTTGAAGAACTTGCCGATTTCCGCAAACCGCATCCCTTCGATTGTTTCGTCGGCCCGGTTCACCACCATAAGGCGGGCGGCGTCGCGGGGGCTCGCAGGATGTTTTGCGATCAGGTTTCTCGGCAACGGGTAACGAAAGTCAGAGAGCTTCATAACAGCAGTGCTCCTCTCAACATAGTCGGTGAAAACATCACAAGGGCAGCCGGCAGCGGCGGACACCCCGGCGTGGCGCCGGGATGTCCGTGCAACCGCTGCAGGAGTTGTTCACCGTGTTCGGCGGACGGTCTTTTTCTTCTTTGATCCGCCCTTTGGTGCCTTACGCACAGGAGCATCCGCCAGCGCTGCGCGCGCCGCCGCCAGCCGGGCAATCGGCACCCGGAAGGGAGAGCAGCTCACGTAGTTCTGGTTGATCCGGTGGCAGAACTCGACGCTGGACGGCTCGCCGCCGTGCTCGCCGCAGATCCCCACCTTCAGCTTCGGATTAACACCGCGCCCCTTCTCGATGGCGATCTTCATCAGCGCGCCGACGCCCGTCTGGTCGAGAACCTCGAACGGATCCTTCGGGTAGATCTCCATTTCAACATACGGAATGAGAAACGTCGCGGCGTCGTCGCGGCTGACCCCAAGGGTCGTTTGGGTCAGATCGTTGGTGCCGAAGCTGAAGAACTCCGCCACCGTCGCGATCTCATCAGCGGTGATCGCACCGCGCGGAATCTCGATCATGGTGCCGACGAGATACGGGAACTTCGTCCCCTTTTCCTTCATCACCTCCGCTGCAACGCGGCGGACGATCTTCGCCTGGTTCTCAAGCTCCTTCACATTGCCGACGAGCGGGATCATCACTTCGGGCTCCACTTTGATGCCGCGGGCCTGGACGTTTGCCGCCGCTTCGAAAATGGCGCGCGACTGCATCTCCGTGATCTCGGGGAAGATGATTCCCAGACGGCAGCCGCGGAAGCCGAGCATCGGGTTGAACTCGTGCAGGCTTTCGACCCGTTGGCGGACCTTCTCATAGGTGATGCCGATCTGCTTCGCCAACTCGCGCTGCGCCTGTTCCTCGTGCGGAACAAACTCATGCAGCGGCGGGTCGATCGTGCGGATGGTCACCGGGCGGCCGTTCATCGCCTCAAAGATCCCCTCGAAGTCCTTTCGCTGAAGCGGGAGGAGCTTTGCGAGAGCGACCTTCCGGCCCTCCAGCGTGTCGGCAAGGATCATTTCGCGCATCGGACCGATCTTCCCCTCACCAAAGAACATGTGTTCCGTACGGCAGAGGCCGATCCCTTCGGCACCGAAGGCAACGGCATTGCTCGCCTGATCGGGCTGGTCCGCGTTCGTTCTGATCTTCAACCGGCGATACTTGTCGGCCCACGACATGATCGTGGCATATTGCGCGTACACGGGGGCATTCTTCGGATCGAGCGTCTTGTCGATCAGCACCTGCAGTACCTCGGAGGGCTTGGTGGGAACCTTCCCTTCGATCACCTCACCCGTCGTGCCATCAAGCGAGATCCAATCCCCCTCCTTGATCAATTTCCCCTTCACGCGCATGGTATGGGTTCCATAGTCGATTTCAAGCGTCGAACAGCCGGCCACGCACACTTTCCCCATTTGCCGTGCAACGAGCGCCGCGTGTGACGTCATCCCGCCGCGTGCGGTCAGGATTCCCTCGGCCGCGTCCATCCCCTTGATGTCTTCGGGGGACGTCTCGATCCGGGTAAGGATGACCTGTTCGCCGCGCTTCCGCCATGCCTCGGCATCCGGCGCATTGAACACCACACGTCCGGTGGCCGCACCGGGACCGGCGTTCAGTCCCTTCGCCAGAAGGCGGCCGGATTTCACCGCCACGTCCTTCTCCTTGAGATCAAACACGGGACGGAGGAGCTGGTTCAGCTGGTCCGGTTCGATGCGCTGCAGCGCTTCTTTGTCGCTGATCAGCCTTTCGCCCACCATATCCACCGCAATCTTGATCGCGGCAAAAGCGGTTCGCTTGCCGACACGGCACTGAAGCATGTACAGCGTCCCGTCCTGAATCGTAAACTCGACGTCCATCATGTCGCGGTAGTGCTTCTCCAGGGCGAGGCGGATGCCGTTCAACTGCTTGTAGATGCGGGGATTCTTCGCCGCAAGTTCCGAAATCGGAAGCGGCGTGCGCGTCCCCGCGACCACATCCTCTCCCTGGGCGTTCATGAGGTATTCGCCGTAGAACCGGTTTTCGCCTGTTGCGGCATCGCGCGTAAAAGCAACGCCCGTTCCCGACGATTCGCCCATGTTCCCGAAGACCATCGACTGCACGTTCACCGCCGTTCCCCACGACTCGGGGATATCATACATCTTGCGGTACGCGATCGCGCGATCGTTCATCCACGATCCAAACACGGCGCCGATCGCCCCCCAAAGCTGAGCGAGCGGATCTTCGGGGAATTCACTCCCGGTCCGCACTTTGATGGCCTTCTTGAATAGTGCGACCAGATCGAGCAAATCGTCCGCGTTCAGCTCGGTGTCGAGGTGCACCCCTTTCTCCTTCTTCTTCGCTTCGATGATCACTTCAAAGGGATCGATCTCATCCTTGTGCACCGGCTTCAGCCCGAGGACCACATCGCCGTACATCTGGACGAACCGGCGGTACGAGTCGTAGACGAACCGCGGATTCTTGGTCTTCAGGACCAGGCCCGCCGCCACGACATCGTTGAGACCGAGATTCAGGATCGTGTCCATCATCCCCGGCATCGACGCGCGTGCACCGGAGCGGACGGAGACCAGAAGGGGGTTCTTCGGATCGCCGAATTTCGCCTTCATGGCTGCTTCCATCTTCTTCAACGCCGCCTTCACCTCGCCGGTAAGCGACCTCGGATAGGTGTTCTTGTTCTGGTAGTAGTACGTGCAGACTTCCGTCGACATGGTGAAGCCCGACGGGACAGGGAGGCCTATGTTGGTCATTTCCGCAAGGTTTGCTCCCTTGCCTCCCAACAGGTTCTTCATTTCGGCCTTCCCCTCAGCCCTTCCTTTGCCGAAGAAATACACATATTTCGTCATAGTTGATCCTTGTGATTAATGGTGTTTCGTTGTCTCTCTTGTCACTGTGTTGATGTCACTTTTGCGCGTACGCCGATTTCACGGCACCTGCAAAACGCTGTATGATCTGGCGTGAGAACGGACTGTCGGTGTCGCCCATTCGTTCCGGATGCCATTGGACGAGAAGGAGGAAGGGCTTCTCCCACGGCTCCTCCCATTCCATCGCTTCGACAATGCCGTCATCGGAGACTGCCGCAACACGCAGGCCGTGTCCCACCTTCTCGGCCGCTTGATGATGGGATGTATTGACTTCCCCTTTCTCCTTCTCCACGATGTTGCGGAGAAAACTTCCCGCAGCCACCGTCACGCCGTGCATTCTCTCCCCTTCATCCCCTCTCCGGTGGCTGGGATGCCCGGCAGCCTCGAGGTCCGGCAGAAGAGTCCCTCCCATCGCCACATTAAAAACCTGCGCCCCGCGGCAAATGCCCAGCGTCGGCAGACCGCGTTCCATTGCCTCGCGGATAATGTCAAATTCGAAAAGATCTCTGGCAACACTCACTTCCTTCGCCAGTCCCGCATCCTCTTCTCTGCCGTAGAACTTCGGGTGGATATCTCCTCCCCCCGCAATGACAAGGGCTTCGCAACGTTCGATCTCCAAAAATGTGCCCGTCCTGCAGGAGAGACGCTGGGTTTCAACCCCGGGCACCCATCGTTGGAGCAGCGCGGCGTACTGCGCGTACGTCGCTTCATCACGCATGGGATCTGTAATGCCGATGATCATTGTCGCACTCCCCCCGCCAAACACCGATCGATTTCCGCTTCGAGCGTCTCCCTCCCCGCGGGAACATCCACCGTGAGCGACGCCCACAGGATCGGCATCGCCCGGACGATCTTCTCCGCGAGTTGCGGATCCGCAGACAGGCGGACGGCATCCTTTTCCGTGGTCATCAGCATCCGGGCACCGCACTTCTCCGCCCGCGCCAGAATTGCGGCGACATCCCCTTCCGCCATCCAGTGGTGGTCGGCAAACCGGACATCGCCCGCCACAAGGACACCCGCTTCTCGCAGCGTTTTCACGAAACCGTCGTGGTCGCCGATGCCGCTGAACGCCAGGACAGGTCCCCGGACTTGATCCACGCGTTCGCCGGCGATTGAGAAAAAACCCGTCGCAGACGCGCGAAAAGCAAACGTCCTTCCTCCACACTCCCGAGCCCACCGCTCACCCCACGCGGGAATTGCGCCCCGATCCGCGCGCGAGAATCCGAGCATATGCGCCCGCCGGAGACCGGCCAGCCATTCCCTCCTCATGCCGGCGGGGAGGAGCATTTCCCCGCCGATATCCTTCCTGGCATCCAGGACCACGATATCGAGGTTGCGATCCAAGGAGCGATGCTGGAATCCGTCATCGAGCACGATGACATCGGCGCCACATTCCCGAATCGCCACCCTGGCCGCGTCCGCCCGCCGTTCTCCCACGACGACCGATGCCGCAGGAAACTTTCTTGCGATCTGCACCGGTTCATCCCCCCCCTGCACCGCATCAACCAGGACCTTGCCTCCGCACGCCACGATCACCACGCCATGTGACCTGCGTCCGAACCCCCTGCTGACGACCCCTACACGCCTGCCGCGGCACAGAAGGTATCCCACGATATACTCGACGAGCGGGGTCTTCCCCGTGCCTCCGGCGGTCATATTCCCGACCGAAATCACAGGAACCTCTGCCCTCCTCTGTTGGAGGAGACCGGCATCAAACGCCCAATTCCTGACCGCAACAACGGAGCCATAGATCCATGCTGCCGGGAGGAGGAGACGTTTCATATACCCTTATTTTCCGTAGCCTGCCGCGGACAGTTGACGCTCCACGTTTGCAAGCTTCTCCGCGGCCTTGTAGGTTATGTGGAGTCGCTTCAACAGAAGAAGCATGGCAATTTTGTCATCGTTCAGGCGCCGGTATTCATCACTTTTCTTTTCCCCGCCGTCTCTTTTGACAACAGCGGCAAGCCGAAGGTCCACCGCATCCACCCCCGACGCGAGAACCTTTTCCGCGGTTTGGTCCCGCTCCAACTTCAAATAGGCCCGGCCCATCTGTCTGTAAAACCCGCCGAGGTATTGCGACTGTTTGAACTTCTCCACCGCCTCTTTCTGCGACTTGATCGTCCCCTGCCAGTCATCCGCCCCATAGCAGGCAAGTCCGAGATTGTAATACTGCCGGTCGAACGGAGAGAGCTCCACGCTCTTCCTGGCATACGTAAGGAACGCTCTGTTGTCATTGAGAGCAAGAGCGATCTCGCATATCCTGTCATACAGCGAGGCGTCATGGTACCCAAGCGCATCGGCGCGTCGCAGCCACAAAAGAGCCTTCCGAAAATCCTCCGCACGCTGGGAAAGCTCTTCACCCTCCCGGTGCATCCCAACATCATAGTGCAGAAAACCGAGATCGGCGGCCGGATCGGCGTAGGTGGAATCCATTGCAACGGCCCGCCGCAGATATGATTCTGCATTCTCATAGTCCATTTTTGCATAGAACGAATGACCGCGGGCAAAGAGCGTCTCTTTCGTTTCCGGGGCACCCGCGGGGCGCCTGACGCCCGACGATGGTCCGCACGCGGACAGCAAAACGGCACAAAGGAATCCGGCGACAAGGACGATACTCCGCTTCATGCCGCCTCCGCCAATGCGAGGATCCCCTGCGCCACTTTCTCCGACGCGCCGGGGCCGCCGAGTCGTTCTTTGATGACCGAGAGCTCGCGCCGCATCGCCGCAGCGCAGGACGCATCATCGAGAAGCTTCCCCACCTCCGCAGCGACACGTTGGGGGACAAAATCGCTTTGCACGAATTCGGGGACGACTTTCCGCCCCGCGACAATGTTCGCCAGTCCGATGAACGGGACATCGACGAGCAGCCGGCCGAGGGCGAACGTCAACGGAGCCATCCGGTACACGATCACCATGGGGGTGCCGAACCATCCGGTTTCAAGGGTGGCCGTGCCCGAGGTGACGATCGCTGCATCGGCGTATGCCATGAGGTCATAGGTTCCGTTCTCCACCAGCGTGAACGTGCTTCCTGCCGGAAGGTACCGTTCTATCACTTCTCTCCCCAGACTCGGCGCGACCCCGATCGCCACCTGGAGATCTCTTCCCGTGGAGAGCAGGGCTGCCGTCTCCGCCATGCCGGGGAGGATCCTCTCAATCTCCTGTTTCCTGCTCCCGGGGAAGAGGCCAAGGAGGCGCCTGTGCGGATCGAGTCCGTGCCGACGGGCGAAATCTTCCCGTGAGCACGACGTCGCGATGTGCTCTGCCAGCGGATGGCCCACGAATTCCGCGTCAATTCCTTCACGCCGATAGATATCCACCTCAAAGGGGAATATCACCTTCATCCGGTCGACGATTCCTTTCATTCGCCTCACCCGTCCCTTGTGCCATGCCCACACCTGCGGGCTGATGAAGTACAGGACCCGGAGGCCCCGCTGCTTGGCTTTCTTCGCGAAGCGGAGGTTGAAACCCGGATAGTCGATCAGCACAACGACATCCGGCCGGTTCTTCTCGATTTCCGCGAGCAACTCCCGCTCCAGCGTCACGATCGTCGAAAGGTTGCGAACCACCTCCACGAATCCCATGAAAGCCAGATCGTGAATATGATGGATGAGACGCATTCCCTCCGCCCGCATCCGTTCCCCCCCCACACCGCTCACCTCAACGCCGGGTGCGATTGCACGAAGGGCGCGCACCACTGATCCCCCATGGAGATCGCCCGAGGCCTCTCCTGCCACCATGAGGATGCGCGGGGGCACGTTCACGCACCCCGCTGCAGCCAAAGGTACTTCGCGACGATCGCGGCTGTCACAAGGAGAATGGCTTGCAGAGTCCGCCGTTCGCTGGCCATTCCTTCCGCCGGATTTGCCCCCTTCGCTCCTGGTCGCGCCGGCCGGTACGGGATGACACGGGGAATGAACCGTCGGACGTTGAGGCGGTATTCCTCGTACTCGCTCCCAAATCGTTCAATGAGGTATTCCTCCTCTTTGGTCACGATCAAATAGTACTGAATGTAGAACCAGACGATCGCGATGACGAGAAGCCACGGGTAGAGAGCCATTGACATGACGCCGACGCCGGCATACAGGAGCATATTCCCAAGATACAGCGGATTCCGCACGTACGAAAAGGGTCCGCTCGTGATGAGAAAGGTTCCCCCCACCCTCCCCGTCGTCCGCGTCTCTGCACCGACGATGGAGACACCCCAGAATCTGATGATCTCGCCGACAAAGGCAACGGCAAAACCCACAACCATGCTCAGCGGCGTCGGCTGCGCAAACCAGATCATCACGAGGAGGAACGGTATCGGCGTATAGCTCCGGTAGGTGAAGATCAACCGCCGGACATCCCTGGTATCTTCAGGAGTGGTCATGCTTCTTCGCTGAAAGCCCTTCGTCTGTTGAGTTCCGCACGTCGACGGTGGCGCAGATGCGGACGGGCCGTCAACTCGCGCAGGCGCCTGAGAATGTCGTCGAAAGACCGGTACGGGTAATACGAAATATTCTCACGTTGACAGTGGACCTGGAGCGCGTCCTTGGCAAAAACGATGTCGGCGTACCGGACCGGGCAGCGATCGGAAGAGCCCTCGCCGATATAACAAATGACATCGCTCTCCGCGCATGTCGTCAGCATCATGTTCCTCTTGCAGCTTGCGCAGCATGTGCATTCCTCGTTATGCTGCGGGAAGGAGACGCGTGCACGCGCCGTGCCGTTCTCCTTCCTGTCCACCAGCGAAAGGACGTTTGAGAGGAAAGGAACGTCAGGCAGCTCATGCCGACGGAGAATACGTCGGATGTAGTAGTCAAACCCATCGCTCAACACCATGAGGGGAAAGCCGTTCGCGCCGCAATATCCGACAAATGCGCGGAAGGTCTCATCAATTTCCTGTTCATCGATAAAGGCATCGACGTCGGCGACATTGAACCGGCCCATTGCCTCTGCTTCACCGCGGAAGCACTCGACCGTGCTCACCTCGCCGCCGAGCTCTTTGTTCACGAGTTCCCTGCATTTCTCCCCCCCGAACCGGAAGAAGAGACTGTCGCCGACGTCCTGTCGGGTAATCGTACCGTCAAAATCGACAAAGATCTTCAGCCCCATGATCAGACCGAGGCAAGTGCTGCAGACTGGATCTGGGCGTCCCTGTTGAAGCGGACGGTGACGATCTTCGAGATCCCCTCTTCTTCCATGGTCACGCCGTACAGAGCATTGGCGGCTTCCATCGTCCGCTTGTTGTGCGTGACAACGATGAACTGCGTATTGTTCGAGAACTTCCGGAGGATCCGCGTAAACCTGTCGACGTTGGCATCATCAAGCGGGGCATCGACCTCATCCAGGATACAGAACGGGCTTGGCTTCACGAGATAGATGGCGAAAAGGAGCGCGATGGCAGTGAGGGTCTTTTCGCCGCCGGAGAGCAAATCGATCGAAGTAGGGCGCTTGCCCCTCGGTTTGGCGACGATTTCGATGCGCGCCTCCAGGGGGTCGACTCCCTCTTCCAGGCGGAGATCGCACTCGTCCCCGGGATCGAACAGACTTTTAAACGTCTCGATGAAATTGGTTCTGATCTGGCCGAACGTGCTGAGGAACGTCCGTTGGGCGGTGGCATTGATCTCCTCGATCGTCGTCAGGAGAGTCTTCTCCGCTTCCAACAGATCCTTTCGCTGCGTCGTAAGAAACTCCAGACGTGCTTTTTCCGCGTTATATTCCTCAAATGCGGCAAAGTTGATGTTCCCCAGAGATTTCACCTTGTCACGGCGCGCCTGGATTTCATCCCGGAGGGAAGCAAAATCAACGAATTCATCTTCCGGGTAGACCTTCAATTCGAGCGCGAGTTCAAACTCTTCCTTTGCGCGGGAGACGATATACTCCGCTTTGGATCGGAGATCCGCGAGTTTCAGTTCACATTCATGCGTCGAGCGGAGCGAATCGTCATGCGTTCGACGTTCGTCCTTGATGGCCAGTTCAATCGTGTGGATTTCATCGCGGACGCTGGACGCCTCTTCCTCCACCGACGTGCGGCGCGCTTCGATGACGGAGAGCATCGCGCGCGACTCCTCCAGAGCAGCGGTGTTCATCGCAACCTCTTCTTCCACCGCGCTCCTCTCCCGTGCTGCACCCGCAAGTTGTTCTTCGTGAAGAACGATGTCGCGCAAGGCCTCTTCCAGCGAGTGCCCGATCCTCTTTGCGTCGCCGATCGCGTTCTGCAGGTCGCCCCGGAGTTTCACGAGGGCGATGGTCAGTTCATTCACCTGCGTCGTGCGTGCGTTCCACTCGGCCTCCAGGGTTTCCAGCTCCGACGACATCGCCCCCACGGAACGTTCCACTTCCGCCTTCTCCCTTTTCAGCGATTCCAGCGCCGGGGATTCCCCGGCAATGAGGGCCTGGAGCTCGGCAATCTCCCGGTTCAGTTCGTCGGTCTCCAGCAGGTTCCTGGCGATAATATCATCCGCGCGCTTCTTTTCGAACGCCACCTGCGCGATGCGCATTTCGATGGCATTCATCTCCTTCTCCACACCCTTGACGGCGTCATTGAAGAGCTTCAGGTCGATGGCATCATGTTCGGCCATCAGCACCGCACGGTCGTTCTCCACGGCCTGCAGTTTGCCCGTCAGATCTCCAATTTCCTGCTGAAGATCCTCGATTTGTTTTTGCCGTCCGATCCCCCCTCCTTCATCCTGGCGCCTGCTCCCGCCCCGCGTCACGCCGCTCGCGCTTCGCGTTTCCCCTTCGAGAGTGACGCAACGGACGCCCGGAAGTCTCGCGCTCACGGCAGCCGCAACGGCAGGAGTCTCCACGATCATGATCCCGTCCAGAAGGAAACGGAAGAGCGGAGCGTACGCCGGATCGAAATGGGCCAGATTGACAGCCCAGCCGAGCGCTCCTTCGATCCGGGGAAGACGTATGCGCGAAGTGATCCGCGGGAGACGGTCAAGGCATACGAAGGTCGCTTTCCCGTGTTCTTCTTTCTTCAGGAGTGCAATCCCGCGTTCCGCTTCTTCCGCCGATTGGACGACGATAAGGTTGGTCGCATCACCGAGCGCGGCTTCGACCGCCGTGCGGAATTTCTCGTCTGCGTGAACGGCATCGGCAACAGTCACGTTCCGTGAAGGTTTCCACCGATCCGAACCGGCAAGGAACCGCACTCCCTCCGGGAGCCCCTCACGCGATTCGACAAGACCTTTCAGAAAGTCGATCCGCGCCGACTTCCGCGCGCGTTCGCTCTCGATCTCGCCGGCCTGACGCCGGAGAGTCTCGCACTTCCCGGCAAGACCTTTCTTCCGTTCCTCCGCCTCATAGTATTTGACCTCGGCGTCGGCATACTGCCGCCGGAGCTGCCGGTCCTCCCCGGAAAGTTCTCCGATGGAAGCATCAAGGCGGACGATTTCCCGTTCGTACACCGCATTCTCTTCCGCCGCATGTGCCGTTCGTCCGCCCAGGTTGTCGGCACGTCCTTTCTTCCGATCCGCTTCCGTCTGCCGCTCGGCAATGTCATGGACGAGCGCGATGGTTTTTTCGTTCAACGCCTGGAGCTCCGCCGTCTTGGCATCCAGACGGCGTTCAAACGCCGCGAGGGCTTCTCTCCGCTCCTCCAGATCCCGGGATGAGTCCTGTTCCTGTTCGGTCAGTTGCCCGGTCCGGAAGCGCAACGACTCAATTTCTTCCTCCAGGCGGACACGATCCCGGCGCAGCGTTTCCCGTTCCTCTTCCAGGCGGAGTGTTGTGGCGCGCAGCGCCTTGATCCGTTCTGCTGCGACGGCATTCTTCTCTTCCCCGTGGTGCATCGATTCCATGTGAAGGCTGACATCGCGCTGGGCCTCCGCGAGGCGTTTCTCGACATCCAGCATCCGGGTCTTCAGTCCGTCGAGACGTCCTTCTTCCCGTGTCAGGTCGAGGTCGATGCGCGACTTGTCGGCTTGCAGCCCTGCAAGGTTCTCCTCAAGCGGTACGCAGCGGCCCACCAACTGCGCGTACTCCCGCTCCATCAAGTCAACTTCGAGCGCACGGAGGGAGGTCCTGAGCTCGTTATACTGTTCAGCTCTTCTTGCCTGTCGCTCCAACGTACCAACCGCCTTCTGCACCTCCGTCACGATGTCGTTCACCCGGACGAGATCCTCCTGCACGCTTTCCAGCTTGCGGTACGCCGCTTTCCGTCGGTGCTTATACTTGGTGACGCCGGCCGCCTCCTCGAACAGGCGACGCCGTTCATCGGTCTTGTCGCTGAGAATGGTCTCCACCATCTTCAGCTCGATCACCGAATACGCGTCGGACCCCATACCGGTGTCCATGAACAGGTCCAGAATATCCTTCAGCCGGCACGGCACCTTATTCAGGAGGTACTCGCTTTCACCGGATCGGTACACGCGGCGGCCCACGGTGACCTGGCTGTATTCGGAAGGCAAAATCCCCTTGGTGTTCTCGATGACGAGAGACGCCTCGGCCATGCCCAGGGGTTTCCGTGCCTTTGTGCCGTTGAAGATGACGTCTTCCATTTTGTCGCTGCGCAACGCGCTATACCGCTGCTCGCCCAGCACCCAGCGAATGGCATCGACGATATTCGTCTTGCCGCAGCCGTTCGGGCCCACGATCGAGGAGATCCCGCTGTCGAAAGCAAGGCTCACCTTGTTCGCGAACGACTTGAAGCCGATAATTTCCAGTTTTGAGAGATACATGCGCCCCCACCGGCCCTTGTGTTATTGCAGATGAACCACCGTCGACAGGTAGAACGACACATACATGGGAAGCGACTCGGCATAGTCATAGTAGGCGAAGGCGGTGCCAATGACGAAAGCGACCATCAGGACGCCGATCACGTACATCTTCAACGGAGCATAGTCGACAATGATCGCGATTCCCTTGAGGAGACGGAAGAACACCCAGAACTTCAGGAGGCCTATCAGAATGAACGTGGGAACGACATACACGCTACTGTCCATGACGCGGTACACGATCATTCCGATGGGAATGAGTATCAGCAGCGGTGCCGTCGACCACATGGTGACGGTGTACGCATGGAGACCGCTGATGCGCGCCCGGGTGAAGATGCGAAACAGATGCACCGCGCCCGCAAGCAGCAGGAGGAGAACAAACACGGAAAGAGCCGTCACCGTGATACAGCGGAGGGGATTCCAGATCACCGACACGGCCGCGGCCTTCAGCCCGTCAAAGACAAGAAGGGAGGAGAGGAGATCATCGAGCACCAGGTTGTCACGGAAGCGAAAAAGGATGCTCGACGAAGCAATGCCCACGGCAAGGGAGACAACGGCGCCCAGCAGCGTGCTGTGGCCGACCGACACCAGGCGCTGGTCCCGCACATCCGCGAAGAAGTTGTACGCGTTCAGGAACGATCTGTTCAGGCATTCCCGGAAGCGCCGATTCGCGTTGTAGACATAGGCCAAACCAACGAGGACGACAAAACCCGAGAGGACGAACACAATGGGAGTCCCCGATGCATGGCTGCCGGTTGCCAGGGCGATAAACTTCTCGCCGTGGAACGCCGCGCGGACAGCATCATAGGCGAGCCGCTTCTCGCGGTTTCCATTGACGAGACCCATCATGTGTTCATACGGATCGCCTGAATGCACCGTGAGCGCGGGCCGGTCACCCCGCCAATCGTTAAAGGACCAGATGATTGCCCCGTCATAGTCGAGCGATTTCAGGATGTCGCATCGCTGGACGCAGAAGCGCGCCTGGGATTCCTGGGAAAACGGATCGCTGGTGCCGTTCCGGTTGCCGGGTTCCACCTCCGATCCGAATTTTGCAGCAATGACGGGCTGGTGCGTGTGGGCGTTGCGCCAGGCCTCCACTGTCGACCGGAACGTTTTCAGGTCCTGGGTGCCGACATTGACCGCCGCGATGTCCACGAGATCTGCGCAGGAGTCGGCCCCGGGAACGGCGCCAAAGTACAGGGGACGACTGTCCAGCGTGCGCGCAAGGCGCGCCAACGCACCCACAAAACCCCGCGCCGCCGGATGCGACGACTCAAACTCATCGCCCAATCCCCATGCAAGGACCGACGGGTGATTCCGATTTCCGGTCACCATTTCACGGAGCATCCCCGACGCAAGATCCAATGTCCCCTCCCGCGCCAACACGCCACCCGGTTCCTGCACCACCGGAAGCTCCACCATTGCCATGAGTCCGTACCGATCGCAGAGATCGAGCATGTACGGATGCGGCGGGTGCCCTGCGAACCGCACTGCATTCGCCCCGAGATTCTTCATCAACACAACATCCTTTTCACGCTGCTCGTACGTGAGGGCGCTCCCCCATGCCGGATGATCCTCATACCAGGTGACCCCATGCACAACGAGCCGCTTCCTGTTGAGAAGGATCCTGTTCCCGTCGATGCCGACCGTCCGTATCCCGGTGATGATTTCGTCGTCATCGAGAACGCGCATCTCCTTCCCGGCTGCCCGCACGAGCAGGCACCGAACGACGTAAAGATCGGGCGTCTCCGGGGTCCACATCTTCGGGTTCTGTACGACGATGTCAGCCTGCGCATCGTCCCACTGACTGCCCCGCCGGACGAGCGGCACAACGGAGGAGCTCCCAACGACGGCACCCGAGATCTTATCGACAAGCTCGCAGCTCAGTCCGATGCCGGAGGGTTTTCCCGCCGCACCAGCCAGGCCCACAGTATCGCTTCCCTCGATCGCTGCCCGGATGATGACACGCGCGCTCTGCCCGTTCTCCGAGAGTTCGGAGTGGACGACTGCATTTGCAATAAACAGCCGGGGAGTGCCAAGCAGGTACACATCGCGGAGTATGCCGCCATAGTTCCTCATTCCCAAGACCTGGGGGCGGAGGGGAAGCGTCGACTTTGCATCGAGGATATTATTGACAGCAAGTCGAAGCGTGTTCTCTCCTCCTTGCTGGAGGATTGCGGCATGAAGGGGTTCATCGACTGTGGTGTAACCGCCGACGTGGGTCGCAATGTACTCGCCGTTCACGGAGATGTCGGCCGCATAGTTGACTCCGAGCATGATCAGCCGGAAGGAATACCTCTCCAACTGCTCCTGTGTCAGCGAGAACGAACGCTCAAAGATGACGGAGCCCGTAAAGTCGTACGCCGACGGGACACGGATGGAAACCTGCGACCCGTTCTCGAGAGTGCAGTCCCATTGGCCGGAGAGATCGATGGTAACCCGCGTGGAAGTGCTGAGGGAGAAGCTTGCATCGCTGTTCCGGGGGAGGGGGTTGCCGTTTTCAAAAAAACGGTTTTGCCCCTGCCCCCGAGTACAGCAAAGGAAGATGAAACCAAGTAGAACGACGGAGAATCGGGATATTAACGCAGCGATCCGGGACCTGCAGGTTTGTAAAGATTCGGTCGGCAAGTACGTTGTTACCGCCTTGGAGGTAGGTGATAATAAATATCACCTTAATATAAGCATAAAGTGCCCGGAAAGCAATGTAAGACGCGAAAATTGGCTACTTTGAAGCGTTTACAATGCTCGCAAACGAGTCCGCCTTTAAGCAGGCACCGCCGACAAGCGCCCCGTCTATGTCATTTTGAGCAAGAAGTTCTGCCGCGTTGTCAGGCTTGACACTGCCGCCATATTGTATGACGAGTTGGTCAGCAACGTGGGTCGGGAACATCTCCCCTACAAGCTGTCGAATAGTGTGGTGGACCTCCTGTGCCTGTGCGGGAGTGGCGGTCTTCCCCGTCCCAATCGCCCAGATCGGCTCATACGCAATGACAACCTTCGCCATATCCGTTTCCGTCAGGCCGGCGAGAACCCCCTTGACCTGCGCGGAAACGACCTGACTGGTCACCCCTTTTTCGCGCTGTGCGAGTGTCTCCCCGACGCAAATAATCGGCAGCAGGCCATTCACAAGCGCCTTCCTGGCCTTCGCGTTGATAAGCTCGTCGGTCTCCCCGAAATACTGCCGCCGCTCGGAATGTCCGAGGATGACGTATTCGCAGCCCGCCGACTTCAGCATCTTCCACGAGATCTCTCCGGTAAACGCCCCTTCATCCTGATGCCACATATTTTGCGCACCAAGGCGAACAGGCGTCCCCCGCAGTTTCTCCGCGGCCAGCGCCAACGAGGTGTAGGGGGGGCAAACGACCGCCGTCACATGGGGCTTCACCGATTTCAGCAGTGATTTCAGCCCATCCAGCAGCTCGGCGGTTTCCCGAAGGTCCTTGTACATCTTCCAGTTTCCAGCAATGATGACGTTTCTCATGAGGGTATCCAGTATTCTAGGAATGGTGAATGGAACAGCAGTCAGCGCTTTCGTGCGCTGAGTTTCTTACGAAGGACATCGTTGACGATACCGGGGTTCGCCTTTCCCTTTGTCATGCGCATTGTCTCGCCGACGAAGAAGGCAAACACTTTTTCGTTCCCCCCGACGTATTTTTCCACCTGGGGCGTATTGGAGGCGATCACGCTCTCGACAATCTTCTCGATTGCGGCAACATCGGATATCTGGACAAGCCCTTTTCGTTCGACCACTACCTTTGGATGTTCGCGGGTGGCGAGCATCTCCTCAAAGACATCCTTCGCGATCTTTCCGCTGATCGTCCCATCGTGGATCAGGCCCAGCATCGCCGCAAGGTGCGGCGGAGGGACAGGGAATTCCGCAATCGGAGTCTTCTTTTCCGCGACAACGCGAAGAACATCGGTCATCACCCAGTTGCTGACCGCCTTGGCGTTCTCCTTCCGTTTCCGCGCGTCGGCGGGGAGGGCGTTCAGCGATGCCTCAAAATAGTCGGCGATCTCCTTTTCGGCCGTGAGGACATCTGCATCGTAACGCGGCAATCCAAGTTCCTTGACAAACCTGTCCCGGCGCGGCGCGGGAAGTTCGGGAAGCGCCTTACGGATCCGTGCGATCGACTCCTCATCGACGAGAACGGGGACGAGGTCGGGGTCCGGAAAATAGCGGTAGTCGTGCGCCTCCTCCTTGCTCCGCATGGCGACGGCAACATTCTGGTTTGCATCCCACAGGAGGGTCTGCTGGATCACCGTCCCACCGTCTTCGATCAGCGCAATCTGGCGGTTGATCTCGAACTCAAGCGCCCGTTCCACATTGCGGAACGAGTTCATGTTCTTCACTTCGGTTTTCGTCCCCAGCGTGGTCGACCCCATCGGCCGGACGGAGACGTTCGCATCGCATCGGAGACTCCCTTCCTCCATGTTGCCGTCACAGATACCGAGGTAGGTCAGGATCTGCCTGATGCGGGACAGGTAGAGGTAGGCCTCGTGGGGAGAGCGGATGTCCGGTTCGCTGACGATCTCGATCAGCGGCACGCCGCACCGGTTGAGATCCACCAGCGTATCGACGTCGATATCGTGGATGGATTTCCCCGCATCCTCCTCCATATGAATACGCGTAATGCCGATCGTCTTCCTCCGGTCCTCATCGAGGTCGATCTCCACCCCCCCGGGGCCGCAGATCGGCTCTTCATACTGCGAGATCTGGTATCCCTTTGGGAGATCGGGATAGAAGTAGTTCTTGCGCGCGAAAACGGATTTCGGCGCAATACTGCATCCTGATGCCAGTCCCATCCGCGCGATGAATTCGACGAGGTTGATATTGAGAACAGGCAGCGTCCCCGGCATCCCGAGACAGACGGGACAGACGTTCGTGTTCGGTTCGCCGCCGAACTCCGTGGAGCAGCCGCAGAACGCCTTGCTGCGCGTCTGGAGCTGCGCATGGACTTCCAACCCGATGACGGGTTCGTATGAACTCTTTGTGTTCATGTTTCGCTCATCTTCCGTGGCCGATCGCTTGTGTCACCTTCGCCGCCGCCTCCGCCAGACTCCCCACCACGCGAAAGTTCAACCCCGATTTCTTCAGGATCTCCTGCGCAATATCGGCATTCGTTCCCGCCAGCCGGATGACGACAGGGACCGTGACTCCCACCTTCCGGACGGCTTCCACAACCCCTGTCGCAACGCGGTCGCAACGGACGATACCCCCGAAGATGTTGATCAGGACCGCCTTCACGTGGGGATCCGCAAGGATGATTGTGAATCCCGCCTCCACCGTTTCAACGCTCGCCCCTCCTCCGACATCGAGGAAATTTGCCGGCTGCCCCCCCGCCAGTTTGATGATATCCATCGTCGCCATCGCAAGCCCGGCCCCGTTCACCATGCAGCCGACGTTCCCGTCAAGCTTGATGTAATTGAGGTTGGATTTCGATGCCTCCACCTCGAAGGGGTCCTCCTCGTCGAGATCACGGAGGGGTCCCAGTTCGGGATGGCGCTCGAGCGCGTTATCGTCAAAATTCATCTTGGCGTCGAGCGCAAGGACTTCCCCGCCGGTCGTGACTACCAGCGGGTTGATCTCCGCCAGGGAGCAATCCATCCCTTCGTATGCGCTGCAGAGTGCCGTCAGAAACCGGACGCCATTCTTGAACGCATCGCCCGTCAGTCCCAGTCCGAACGCGAGGGCACGCGCCTGATACGGCTGAAATCCGACCGCCCTATCCACCCGTTCGCGCAAGATCTTCTCCGGCGTCTCCGCGGCCACCTTCTCGATCTCCACCCCGCCTTCCTTTGACGCCATCACCACGTTGCAGGATGCGGCCCGGTCGAGGGTCACGCCAACGTAGAGTTCCCGCGCAATGGAGATCCCCTGCTCTATCAGCAAACGCCTGACGATCTTCCCCTCGGGTCCGGTTTGATGCGTCACCAGCCTCATGCCGAGAATCGCCGCCGCATGAACGCGGACTTCGTCGAGGCTCCTTGCCACCCGGACCCCCCCTCCCTTTCCCCGTCCCCCCGCATGGATTTGCGCTTTGACCACCCACGTACTTCCGCCCAGGTCACGTGCCGCAGCTTCCGCCTCCGGCACGGAAAAAGCAACGCGTCCCTTCGGCACCGGGACGGCATACCGTCCCAGGATCTCCTTCGCCTGGTATTCATGGACTTTCATTGCCGCTCCTCGCACTCGTGGGGAGTACCGCCATCACGCCTTTATTTTCTCCGCTATCGCCTTCGCCTGGAGGAAGAGCAACAGGTAGTCCTGTCCTCCGGCCTTGGAATCCGTCCCGCTCATGTTAAATCCGCCGAACGGATGCGCACCCACAAGTGCGCCGGTGCATTTCCTGTTCACGTACAGGTTGCCGACAAAAAATTCCTTCTCCGCGCGTGCGATGTTCTTCCGGTTCCGGGAAAAGATCGCGCCCGTGAGTCCGTACTCCGTGTTATTGGCAATCGCAAGCGCGTCGTCGAAGTTTTTCGCCTTGATGACCGTGAGCACCGGGCCGAAGATCTCTTCCTGCGCGATGGTCGCCGATGGATCGACATCCGCAATCACGGTCGGACGGATGAAGTACCCTTCCCCGCCTGCCGATGTCCCCCCGGCGACGAGGCGTCCCCCCTCCCTGATCCCTTTCTCGATGTAGCCAAGGATGCTTTCCTGGGCTCGCTTGTTGACCACAGGACCGATGGTGTTCTGCGGATCCGTCACATCGCCGACCCGCAGGGCCCCGGTCCTTGCCGAAAGCATTTCGACGAACTTATGATAGACCGACTCGTGGACGATCACGCGTGAGCAGGCGGAGCATTTCTGTCCCTGGAATCCAAAAGCCGACGCAACAACCGCCTTCGCGGCATCCTCCAGATCGCTGCTCTCGTCGACAACGATCGAATCTTTCCCCCCCATCTCAGCGACAACGCGCTTGAGCCACGCCTGTCCCGGCTGCACCTTCGCCGCAGTTTCGTAAATGTGGATCCCCACCTCTTTGGATCCGGTGAACGAGACAAAACGCGTCTTCGGATGCTGGACGAGGATATCGCCGACTGCTCCGCCGGGTCCCGTCACAAAGTTGATCACGCCGGGGGGAAGTCCCACATCCTCCATAATCTCAACGAACTTCCAGCCGGTCAAAGGCGAATCGCTGGACGGCTTGAGGACCACCGCGTTGCCCGCCGCGACAGCGGACATCGTCGTCCCCACGAGGATCGCAAGCGGGAAATTCCACGGGGGGATGATGATTCCGACGCCGAGCGGAATATACACGAGTTTCCCTTTTTCACCTGCGACCTTCACCACCCTGTGATCAGTTCCGTACCTGAGGATCTCCCGTCCGTAGTACTCGAGGAAATCAATCGCCTCGGCAGTGTCGGCGTCCGCCTCAGCCCAGCTCTTCCCCACTTCAAGGATCATGACAGCATTGAGGTCGAATCTGCGTTTCCGCATCAGCTTCGCCCCCTTGAACAGGAAGTCCGCCCGCCGTGTGAACGGGACATCCTTCCACTTCTCAAATGCGGAAGCGGCGGCGTCAATCGCCCCCTGGGCCACGGCACCATCCCCTTTCTGGAAGATACCGACAATCTCAGCAGGCTTCGAAGGGTTCAGCGAATGAAACTTCTGGGGAAGCAGCACCCGTTTGCCGCCGATCACGATAGGATACTCTTTCCCGAGCCCGGCCCTGGCAGAGGCCAATGCCTGCTCCTGTTTCTTTCTGTTGGATGGGATCGACCAATCGACACATATTTCGTTCCTAAACGCGGGGATAGCCATATCGGCCTCGACTGGGTTGGATGTGCTCCGGAGAACGGAAGACCGGGTGAGAAGCTCCGATTCTCCCTGAATTTACGGAATCGGGCTCAGAGAAACAAGAATTGCCTGCACGCGGCGGGACCCGCGGGGCGAGACAGGCCGCTCATCCGTAGATACTCCCCTCGGCAGCGCGGAGCGTATTCTTCATCAGCATCGCGATCGTCATGGGGCCGACGCCGCCTGGGACCGGAGTGAGAGCGGAGGCGACTGCGGAAGCGGATGGAAAATCGACATCGCCGACGATGCGCGTACCGGTCTTCGTCGAAGAATCGGGGATCCGGTTGATGCCGACATCAATGACAACGCAGCCCGGTTTCAACATCGCCCCGGTCACCATCCCGGGCTTCCCGATCGCCGCGATGACGATGTCGGCTTCCCGAACGTACGGCGCTATGTCTTTT
>Ga0182010_10000032_pt1 | contig 70797 bp, 54 predicted proteins | sample 611E1MmetaG_FD_120488 | JGI IMG/M metagenome (GOLD analysis project Ga0182010, IMG submission 120488) | Permafrost microbial communities from Stordalen Mire, Sweden - 611E1M metaG | ecosystem: Environmental > Terrestrial > Soil > Wetlands > Permafrost | place: Sweden: Stordalen | collected... | reverse complement strand
GTCGAGCGTCGCGAACAGCCGGTCCTGAATGAAGACGTCGGCCCCCGAGAGTCTCTTCAGGAGGGTTGACTTCCCGGAGTTGGTGTAGCCGACCAGCGATGCCCGGGGAAGGTTCTCGCGTCCTTTCCGCTGGACGTCCCGTTCTGTGCTGATTTCCTGAAGCCGGGCCTTGAGCCGTGTGATCTTCGTCCGGATTGTGCGCCGGTCCGTTTCGATCTGGGTCTCCCCGGGTCCCTTGGTCCCGATGCCGCCGAACTGTTTCGACAAGTGGGTCCACTGGCGGGTGAGGCGGGGGAGCATGTATTGAAGCTGCGCGAGCTCGACCTGGGTTTTTGCCTCACTCGTGCGCGCCCGCGATGCGAAAATGTCAAGGATGATGCCGCTCCGGTCAATAATCTTGCACGGGATGAGGGACTCGAGGTTGCGAACCTGTACCGGCGACAGGTCGTCGTCGAAGATGACGATATCGATTTTCTTTTCCCCCGCGAGCCACACAAGCTCTTCTGCTTTTCCCTTGCCGATGTAGAACGCCGCGTCGATCGATTTTCGTTCCTGGACGATGGTGTGAACGACTTCCGCCCCCGCTGAATCGGCCAGGAGCGCCAGTTCTTTCAGGTAGTCTTCCACCTTCGCGCGTCTCTGGTCGCGCGTCACCACGCCGACGAGGAGGGCCCGTTCACTGCGTTTCGTGTCCTGCATCATGATGCGCTCCCTTCCGTTTCTCCGCGAAAACCGCTGCTCTGCAAAGCCCTCCGGACGTTCTTCCCTGCAACCCGTCCGACCACCATTTCGGCAAGCGCGCAGAGCAGGGCGAGTATCAGGCACCATTGCCACAACTCCACTCCGTATCTTGAGAGGCGGATACTTTCCGCCGCTGCCTCCCCCGTGGCGACAAAGCGGACCGATGAGGGGTCAATGCCGACGCTCTTCCAGAGGGGAATCGAGTCCGAGTCCGCAGCCGGACGGAGATCGGATTCTTCCCGTGGAATGTTCACCGCGGCCGCGGCGAGGATGCGTTCCACCGCTCCCTTTTGTCCCGACGAATCCTGGAGAACGGCATACACGCCCGGTTCGTCCGCAATGCCACCGTCAAAGATCGCCATGCCCGTCCCCGCCGTCACAGCGGGAACGACGCGACGACGTGATCCATCGGGACGGACAAGGAAGAAAACATCGCGTTCCGTGAATTCGCGGAGACGCGACGCGATACGCAGCTGCTCGCCCGTCAGGAGTGGCTGACCGGCGGTGGAACGCATGCTCAAGTAAAGGACGGCGCGATGAAGTAACGGCGCGAAGAGACCCTTGACCGGGAAATCGGACCATCCGAGACCCGCCTCGACCGCAAAAAAAAGAACCCGTCCGCTTCGGACGGGAGTTTCGGAAAGGAAGGGACGGCCGTTGGAAAGTGTGATGATGGCGCTGCCACTGGACCCTGTGGTCAGCGGAAGCGACGTCCGGATGCGGGGCGATTCGATGGCGGGTGCCCTCTTCCGTATCCCCGGCCGTTCGCCAAACATGCCCTCCAGAAGAGGATGGGCATAATCGATCGTGCTGATCGACAGGAAGCTCTCTCCGGATTGGATTGTGGGAGATCCGGCGACAGGCGGGAGGCCGAGGGCGGGAAGCAGCTCGTTGTTGTAGGCATCAGGAGGATCATCGGGTCCCGGGAAGAGAATCAGGCCCCCTCCCCCCCTTACAAATGCGCTGATGTTCTGCACGGCGGCCCGTGAGAGACTCTTGACCCCGCACAGGATCAGGACGTCGAATGTACCCAGATCGACCGAGGGGATTTCGGCTGTCGTCATCTGTTGCGTTGCGAGATACCCGGCGAGGATCGAATCGCCGGCAAGCGAGAGCGCCAGGTGCGGGAGGGTTGTGGAAGCCTGAACGGGGCCGGCGAGAAGAACGGAAATGGTGCGCGGAATATCCAGCGTGAAGTACCTCCGGTTATCCGGCTCGAACAGATCTTCCTGTATTTCCACGTATCCACCGACAATGCCTCGCCGGCGCGGGGAAAACTCGTACTCCTGCGCGGTGACTCCCTCGGGTGGGAGATCAACGCTTCGCTGGGCGACTCTGTCGGAACCGAGATAGACGCTTGTCACTGCCCCGTGCAAAGCTCCCTGGTCGAAATTTCCCACTTGTGCGGAGAGGCGAACAGGTCTGTTGCCAGCGACGATACGGGTGAGGATTTCGGCATCGAGAATGCCGGCATTTCCGTGGTGTGAGGGGGGAGACATGAGAACAAACAGGCGGGCGAGAGGATCAAATCTTCCTGTCGTGTCGTTGCGTGGAGTTCCTCCCTGCTGTATCACACGTTCTCCCGGGAGAGGCCCCCGGGTATCCGCATGCTCTCCGGCAACGGTTCCCCCGAACTGCGTCGCCTGTCCGTCGGTGATGATGACCACCTCGTGGTTTGCGTCCGTCGATGCTGCGAGGAGTTCGTTCACACGCATGAGGGCGTGACGAAACGGTACGCTGACAGAGGAGGGATGCGCATCGGCAAGGAAGGCGTGTGCCGAAGTGCGAGTGTGGCGTCCAGGCAGTGCTGCGCTGCCGGCGGTCGTCGAAAGCGGAACAAGAGAGAGATGGTCGTTGTCGCGTGCCAGGTCGACGATCCTCTGAGCGCTTTGCAGCGCGCGGGAGAACGACGTTCCCCGCTCATCACGGACTTCCATGCTTGGTGAATCATCGAGGAGAATCACCGTTGTGCTGGCGGCTTCGCCTCCGCCGATGGCGGCGAACGAGCCGCGCAATGCCGGGCGTGCAAATGCCAGAACAAGAAAGACCATCAGCAGTGTCCGGAGAATCAAAAGGAGAATCTGCTGGAAGCGGATCCGCCGGATGGAGGACTTCTGCAGCTCCTTGAGAAACCGAAGAGAGCTGAAATCGATTGTCCGCAGTCTGCGCAGGGTAAGAAGATGCAGCACAAGAGGGACGAGAGCAGCGGCGAGACCGAAAAGGAGAATGGGATTCAGGAACGTCATTGAAAAAAGAAGGGTAAAAATCGACCGAAAAGCAACTTGACTCTCCCCTCACTGTGGGATATATTTATATGGGAAAGACTCGATTCGAGAAGGCCCATCTCTCACACCCCTCGTGTGTTGTCAATTCCATGCCGTACCGGCTCACACTCCTGATCATACTGTTTTCCGGCGCAGTGATGGCTGCTCATGCGGAGCCGCCTGATCTGCGGGCGGCTTTTTCCATCCATCCCCTTCTGGAGGATTCGGTCCCTTCCGGCATGCCGTACACTTTCCACCGTGAGCTGAAACGCCCTCACGTCGCCCTCGTGCTGAGCGGAGGAGGAGCACGGGGGATGGCACAAATAGGCGTGTTGCGCGTTTTGGAGAAGAATGGTATCCCCGTGGATTTCATCGCAGCAACGAGTATGGGAGCCATTGTGGGGGGATTGTATGCGTCGGGATACACGGTCGCAGAAATCGACTCGCTGGCCCGCAACACCCCCTGGGATGACCTTCTCTCTCTGACGGGTGACACGAAAAGATCCGAGCTCTTTGTCGATCAGAAGATCGCAGGAGACAGGAGCTTCTTCGCCCTGCGATTCCAGGGTTTTGAGCCGGTTCTTCCTCCGGCTGTTTCGTCCGGTCAGCGCCTGACCGACTTCCTCAGTGCTCAGACGCTCCAGGCACCCTACCATCCTCATCCAAGTTTCGACGACCTGAAGATCCCCTTCCGGGTAGTTGCCACCGATCTTGTCTCGGGAAACCGGGTCATTCTCTCGGAGGGCTCTCTGGCGGAGGCGCTCCGTGGCAGTTCCACGGTTCCTCTTCTGTTCAGTCCCATCGAAAAAGACGGCATGGAATTGGTGGACGGCGGGCTTGTGTCGAACATTCCGGTGGATCTCGCCTGGGATTGGGGGGCCGACCTTGTGTTGGTAGTGAATTCAACGAGCGGGCTCCGGACCCAGGACGAAATGAAGGCCCCATGGCAGACCGCCGACCAGATCATGAGCATCATGATAAAGGTGGTGAATGAGCGGCAGCTGCAGGAGGCAGACGTTGTTCTGACGCCTGAAATTGGAAGACACCTCTCCTCGGACTTCACCAATATGGATAGTCTCATCCAGGCGGGGGAAAGGGCGGCGGAAGAAAACCTGCCTGCGATCAAAGCCCTCTATGAGGAGAAGCAAGCGGTGCTGGAAAAGGAATCTGAAAATCTCCCACAAAGGCTGAATGTCGCGCATGTTCTCTTCAACGACGAGAACATTCCGGATTCGCTGAAGTACCGGATCGAAGCGGCGCTTCGGAAACGGGATCTTCCCGTAGGAAAGATCAGGAGATCCGTGGATGATCTCTATGCGCTGGGGGACTACCGCGATGTGCGGGCCGCCGTTGTCACGGACAGCAGCAGTGCAACAGTGACGTTTACCGCCACTCCGAATCCTCCGCTTGTCTCGGTCGTTTTCGAAGGGGTGAAGCTGGTCCCCGTTGCCGACGTTACCTCCGTCTTCGCACCGATCATGGGGAGGCCCGTCAACGCGGAGGGGACGCGCAAAGCACTCGAACGGGTTCTGCGACTTTACCGCAGCCGGGGATACTCCCTTGCCAGGATCGACACCATGCATTTCGAAGAACGGACGGGCGCCCTCCTTGTCCGGATCAACGAAGGGATCATCGGCGGCATCCGCGTGGAAGGAAGTCTCCGCACCCGGGACAGCTTCGTCCTGCGCGAGTTTCCGCTTTCTCCGGGCGATGTGTTTCAGATCGACAAAGCCCGCCAGGGATTGACGAACATCGGCAGCACGACGCTCTTCGACTATGTCTATCTCGAGGTTGCGTTCAGCGACCGCCACCCCATCCTGACTATCCGTCTCAAAGACCGGCCCACGCAACTTGTGCGATTCGGAATCCGGGCGGACAATGAGCGGCAGCTGCAGGGACTCATCGACGTCCGCGACGAGAATTTCCAGGGATCGGGAATGGATCTGGGGATGACGATTGCGGGGGGAGAAAGGAATGTGGACGCCACCATTGAGTACAAGGCACGGCGCCTCTTCAGTTGGTATCTGGCGCTTGGTGTCGGCGGCTTCTTCAGGGACATGGACAGTTATCTGTATGCCGACGCTCCGCAACCCGAGGCAAACCATTGGCTGCGCCAGAGGGTCGGCGAATACCGGGACATCAGGTACGGGATTTCTGTCACTTTTGGAACACAACTCGAGCGGCTGGGAGACGCGACAGCGGAGTTCCTCCTCGAGGATGTCCGAACCAAGAACTTGAGTGGCGCCGACGCCCTCGAGGAGCACAACCGACTGGCCATCGTGCGGCTCGGGACACTCGTGGATACAAAGGATCAGTATCCTTTCCCGATGAAGGGCGTAGGTGTCAACCTCCAGTATGAATTCGCCTTCGAAGGGTTCGGGAGCACGGTTGGGTATAACGCTGTGCGGTTTGTGTATGAAACATACTCGACCTGGAGCGAGCGCTTCACATTTCATCCGCGATTGACCATGGGCTTTGCGGACAAGACCATGCCATTCGCCCAGCAATTTCGGCTTGGGGGACGGGAGAACTTCTTCGGGGTAAGGGAGGACGACCGGCGAGGGCGGGAGCTCGTTCTCGTGAATGTCGAATGGCGATATTTCCTTCCGGTCCGCATTCTCTTTGATACGTATGTGCGGATGCGTTACGACATCGGGACTATCTCCTCCGTCCCCGAGGAGTTCAAGTTCGACGCGCTCCGGCATGGGCTGGGCCTGGAGCTGGCGTTTGACACCCCGGTGGGACAGGCGGCCTTCGGGCTGGGGAAGAGCTTCTTCTTCAGCGGAAGTCTCCCGGAAAACCCGTTGCAACAGGGTCCGCTGGAGTTTACATTTGTTATCGGCTATCCATTGTAGGCGAGCAACTCACGAGAGGGGAAGGAGACGCATGTCGACCAAAAAACCCGCAGCGGTAACCGCCGCCGATGCAACGACGCTGGAGGCGATTGCCTATGCCAGCGTACGCGATATCCCGGTGGTTGAACCGCACGACCGCGACCGACTCGGATATAACGTGTGGCGCTGGCTGACCTCAAAAAAGGACCCGCTGGAAATGTGCGTACGAAGCGCCGGGGCCAGGCTGCTCGTTAGCGAGGAGCAGGCCGTTGCGGCGGTTCGGAAACATCTTCAGGATAAAGGGATCACGGAATAAACCGTTGACAGGGAAACAATTGGGGGGGATACTCCGCGCTCCTGCGGTGCCGTAAGAGACGCCGGCATCCCGGACCGACGAAGAGGAAGGGATACCCGTGGAACGGGCAAACGACGTGAGTGGTGCGACGGCCAGCGTTGATGGGGGACTCTTGGAGGGATTGATGTGATGGGCATGGTGACGGAAATGCACCTCCGCGAGGAGGCACCGGAGAAGGAGAGATTCAACTACAAGGGGATGCACCGGTATTTGATTACTCTTCTGCCCCGGCACAAAGCGGTTTCTCTCTGCCGGCGCGAATCGACGCTTGTGACGCTGGGAGCGCTTCGGGAATCGGCGCAGGAGCATGAGTTTGATGTCATTGCGTACTGCTTTCTGCCCGAGCGCCTCGTCATGGTCGTGAGGGGAAAAACGGAAGCATCAGATATGAAAAACTTCCTCTCGGGCTTCCGAGGGAAGGAAAAGTCGGCTGTTGCGCCTGCGGCTTCGATGTTCGCACGAAGATATCAGGAGCGTGTGCTGCGAAAGACCGAGGAGACCAGAGTCGTGGCAGATGAGGTTTTCCACATGCCGGTCAAGGCGGGATTGGCGGCGCGTCCGTCTGCCTATGAATTCCAGGGATCGTTCGTGTATCCCTCCGTGGAAAAACCGGAGAAGCCACGGAAGGACTTCCGCAAGAGGGGAGAATCGCCCCGCAGATCCTTCGGCAAAACGGCGCGGCGCCCCCGGCACCCCCGGCGCTGATCAACCCTTCGATGTGAGAGCTTCCCGGACCGAACGGAGAACCTCCTCCGGGAGATAGGGCTTCTGCAGGATGTGCTTTGCTCCCAACGCAAGGAGGTTGGATTTCGCATCCGGTTCGATGTAGCCGGTGGCGATAATCACGCGCGCCTGCGGCTTCATTGCCCTGAGCCGGCGAAATACTTCGTGCCCGCTCATGCGCGGAAGCCCGATGTCGGTGATGACCAACGCAATGTCATCCGCAAGAGATTCGTACATGCTGACCGCCTGTTCGCCGTCGCTCGCGCTCAGGACGGTGTACCCCGCCGCTTCCAGGGTGTTCCGGAGGAGTTCGCACAACATTTCCTCATCCTCCACCACCAAGAGCGTTTCCGTCCCCCCCTGCGCCTTTCCTTCCATCGTTATTGCCGCTTGTTGCTCGACAATGTGTGTGGCTGGAACAGGGAAGAAGAGATGAAAGGCGGTGCCTCGCCCGGAGACGGAGTCGACGGTGATGAAGCCGTGATGGCTCTCCATGATGCCGTACACCACGGCGAGACCCAATCCGGTCCCCTTTCCTGATTCCTTCGTCGTAAAGAACGGTTCAAAGATCCGCCGCTGCGTCGCCTCATCCATGCCGCTGCCGTCGTCCGCAACGGTCACGCAGATGAACGAAGAAGAAGTTTTGCCTGCGATCTCATGGGGAAACGCGAGACGGGAGGAGATGGTCAGGACCCCGCCCTGGGGCATCGCATCGCGCGCATTGACGCAGAGGTTGAGAAGAGTCTGGTGCATCTGGGTCCGGTCGGCATCGATGCTGGGGAGATCGACGGCAAGATCAAGAACGATGTTCATCGTCCGAGGGAAAGTCTCTTCGAGCATCTTCCCGAGTTCCGTTGCGATCTCGTTGATGTTGACCGATTCGAACGTCGCATCAGCTTTGCGCGCGAATGTGAGGATCTGGCGCACCAGGGCGGCGCCGCGCTTCGCCGCTTTCTGAATTGCGGCGGCGCTGCGGGAAAGTTTGGCAGGATTGCCGGCCACCTCGGACAGGAGCGAGGCGTGGCCCATGATGATGCTGAGGATGTTGTTGAAGTCGTGCGCAATCCCGCCGGCAAGCGTGCCGATGGACTCGAGTTTCTGCGCCTGGAGAAGTTGTTGCTGTAATTCCTTCCTCTCCGAGATATCGACGTTGAGTCCCAGGATTCCCAGCACCGCGCCGTCCCGTTTGACAGGCGTGACGATGTTGTACACGTCTATCGTCTTGCCGTCGTGTTCGTAGTGATGTTCGCCGGTGACAAGTTCTCCTGCTATCGCCCGGCCGTTGTTTTCCTCCCACACCTTGACAATGGCAGGATCCAGCCCGGTGTCCCGGGGATACTTGCCGATGTGGTCTCCCCAGTGGGCGATGGAAACCGGGTTCTGCATCAGATACCGCCCGTTGACGTCGCACACCCAGAGATCGAACGGCAGACTCTCGAAGACCGTCTGCAGGCGCGCTTCACTCTCCCGTAGCGCCTCCTCCGCATTCTTCAGCGTTGTGATGTCGGCGATGGACACGATGATCTTGGAAAGGTCGTTCTCGTGTCCGGGCATAATGGAGAAGTGGATCGCCACATGGAGCAGTCTGCCGTCGAATGTCCTGTTGACCGCCTCAATGGCCGTGAGCAGGTTAGATTCCGCAATGGACGCAATAATGGCGCTGAATTGCGGGATCCCCTCGGGTAGAAAAATTTCCCCCATGCGCGACCGGATTTCATCCTTGTCTCTGGCTCCATAGAGAGCCACGGTCGCCCGGTTGACGTCGAGGCACTTGATCAAACGCATGCACCGGATGGCCTCGTCGGGGCGATCGAGGAGATAGGATCTGAAGTCCCTCACGCCCGTCTGGCGGAGGCGGTCGAGCTCGAGCTTCAGCGCGGAGGCATCCTCCTCCCAGAGCGAAATGCCCGCATCTTCGAACAGACTCCTGTAGCGGTGCTCACTTTCCTGTAGGGATTCCTCAGCCGTCTTCCGGTCGATGGCCAGCGCCACCTGGGTGGACACGAACGTCAGGATCCGCAGGTCCTCGTCGCGGAATCGGGTTCCTCCGGCATAGGTCTGGACGACGAGCGCGCCGAGCGTCTTTCCGCCTGCGATCAGCGGAACGCCGAGCCAGTCGAGCGAGGGAGTCCCGAGATTTTCCACCTCGCCCCTGCTCAGGAGATCGTTAAACACGTCCGGGGACGCAAGAAGGGGTTTGCCGGTACGGATGACGTACTCCGTGAGACCCTTGTGAGGCAGGCGGGGGGGCGGCTGCGGATCCACCTCGTCGACGAAATAAGGGAAACTGAGCAGACCCGTTGTTTCAGACTTGACGGCAATGTACAGGTTCTCCGCGTGCATCAGTTCGCCCACGATCTCATGGATCGCGCGGTAAAGTTCCTGCAGATCTTTTGTGGTGTTGACGGCGCCGGCGATCCTGTAGATCGAGGTCTGGATTCGCTGGGCCTTCTTGGCGTCGGTGATGTCGCGCGCGACCGCGACCATCGCGACCGGCTTCCCGGAGTCGTTCTCCACCTGTGAAATCCAGACATCAACGGGAACGGTGGAGCCATCCTTGCAAAGCCCCACTGACTCTCCGTGCCATCCGTCATGAAGCGCCGCCTCGCGAATCTCGTGACGGAGCTCCTTATCCTTTCCAAGGGGCGATGCGAAGGAAAAATCTTTGCCGATCGCTTCATCGAATGTGAACCCGAGTGCCTGGAGAAATGCGTCGTTGACGAAGAGGACCGTCCCGCTCAGATCGGTCAGGACCACCATGTCGCGCGTCGACGCCACCGTCTGCGCAAGCAGGCGGAGCTCACGGTCGGCCAGCGAACGTTCGGTGACATCGAGGAGGGAACCGCTCAACCCTTCGACTGTTCCTTCCGCATTCTTGAGGGGTTCAAGGGCAAGTTCGTAGACCCATTCGCCGTCTGGCGATCGAACGACAATGTCGTTGCGGGATCCAACGCCTGATTGGAGGACTTGCCGCTTCAGGGTGGTGATTTTGTGGGCGTTCTCGGGGGAAAAGAGGTCGTCATCGGTTTTTCCGACGAACCCGATCCCCCTCTTCACATTTGGATCGCGTGGATTGAAGAACCACGTGTACCGGAGGCGGTCATCCAGCGTGAAGACCAAAACGGTCGAGGAACGGAGCGTTCCATGGAGCGTCTTCTCGGACTCTGTGAGAAGCGGTCCGAAGGTGATAGGTTCTCGCTGGGATCTCGGCTCCGTGCTCATGAGGCGCCGGATGATCGCCCGGGCATCCTCAAGCTGTTGGGTCAGCTCGGCAAGCTGCGCCGGCAGGGAAGGGATAGTGCTCTCGCTCGGGACAGAAGCTGAAGGACTGTCAGGCATAAGGGAAGCTTTCACGCACAAGGGGAATCAATCCCGGAGAGATGCAACAGGCGTGCCATGCTGGTCCAGCGCGAAGCTGCGGGGCAGAGGGAGGAAAAGGCCCTTTTTGCATGTCGCCCATCTTCCGTTTCCCACTATTAGGAAACGGAGGAAGTTTGTGAGGCGGCGGCGCTACACAGCGCTGCGGATGTTTGTATCCAAGAGGAGCGGTTCCGCCGTTTCCGGCTGCGCGACCTGGCGAAGAAAGGGAAAGGCGTTCAGCGATTCTGCCGGCACGGGAACCGGCTTCCCCTCTCTGACAATCGCCTGCAATTGAAAGGCAAGAGGGATCGATTTCCCTCCCGTGCTGTTATTGGCGATGACTGTCGCCTTCCGGCAACGCGGCGTGAGTGCGTCGAGACGCTTGCCGAGCTCACGTATCTCCCGCGTATTGTAAAGATAGTCGTAACGCGCATCGTAGCCGTTCAGGAGCCATCCCTTTTCATTCCTCCCGTGGAGCCGAAGGTATGCCGCATCTCCTGCCGTGCCTGCCATGAATGGCATGTATCGTCTGATCCGGGGGATGTCGGCACTGACGATATCGAGTCCGTTTTCCTTCAGGAAATTCATCAGGCCGCTGAAGTGCCATGATTCATGCCGGAATTCTACGTGGAGCGGAAATCCCGCAAACGATTCCGCAAGGCGGACGAGATGGTAACGATTTCCGCCCGTGTTGGTGAACGAGTATGGAAACTGGATCAACAGCGAACCGAGCCGGCTGTGACGCGAAAGTTCCTGCAGCATGCCCCTCACGCCCCGCGAGGCCTCGGGGCGGATCGTCCGTGTGTGCGTAAACGAGGAGTGGAGTTTCAGGTTGAACTCAAAGCCGCTCCTGCCACGGACGGCTTCAGCCCACTCGCGCGCATCCTTTGCCGTCAACCGGTCGTCCCAGAACGTCGCCCGCACTTCCGTCGCCGAGAAATAGCGGGAGTAGAATTCTAATTTCTCTGCCGAACTCATTCCGGGCCGCGGATAAAAGCAGTGATCGAACACTTCGTGCTCCCAGCCTCCCGTCCCGATGGCGAAAACCGTCCCCTCACGCTCCATACTTCCTCCGTAAAAAGTGCTTGACAGACGCTCTGAATTTCCGTACATTGCCTCCGAGAAAATACGACATATTTGTCGTCTTGTCAAGTGCAAAGTGGACATAATTGTCGACGGGGTAATCATGAAAGAAACGATTGGCGACCGGCTCCGGAGTGCAAGGGAAAGGAAGGAAATGGACCAGGCGACACTCGCCGCGAAGATCGGCGTGGTGACCCGCACGCTGCAGCGATGGGAACGGGGAGACCAGGTACCTGACGGAGTTGCGATCACGACGATCGCCCGGGTGACCAACGTCCAACCCACGTGGCTTCTCACGGGGGATGGTGAAATGTACCCGTCTCCGGCCCGTCCTGCGAACATGTACGAACTATCCCCGTCGCATCGCCGCCGGAACATGCGTCGCGCAGAGCTTCCCGTGATCTCCTCCGTTCCCGCGGGCAAGGTGGCGACAATGTTTCACCCCGACTACGTTGACGATTATGTAACAGTCGACGATGTGAAGGATTCGGGAGCGTTCGCCCTGAAAGTGAAGGGGAACAGCATGGCGCCGCGGATCGAAGACGGGGATATCGTCGTGGTCAGTCCCCAGGCGGAAGCGAGAAGCGGCGATATCTGCGTTATTCGTGTGAACGACGAGGATACGCTGAAGAAGGTGAAGCTCGAGGGGAACTATATTCATCTCATTCCGCTGAACCCGGAGTTCGATCCGGTGACGGTAAGGAAGCGGGACGTCAACTTCATCTGGAAGGTGGTCAAGCTGATCAAGGAGCTCTGACCCCGCCGGGTGGCGAGGAAGCCGCCGACGACGAGCAGAGTGGGGGAAAGTTCTCCGTCCGTTCCTGCGGTGTTTACAATGGCGGGAACGACGTGGGCTTCATGGAAGACCTCCAGTAGATTGCCGTCAACGAAGGAAGTGAACCACCACCCCGTCGCGAAGCTTCGGCTCAAACCAGGTCGACTTCGGCGGCATGATTTTTCCAGCATCGGCAATCGCCAGCAGTTCTTCGATGGAGGTCGGGTAGAGTGCAAACGCCACCGCCATCTCTCCCGAATTCACCCGCCGCTCAAGCTCTTCCAATCCTCGGATCCCCCCTACGAAATCGATCCGCTTGTCGGTCCGCACGTCGCCGATCCCCAACACGGGGCTCAGAAGATGGCGCTGGAGGATTGAGACATCGAGCCGCTCGACCGGATCAGCGTTCGCTGTCAGCGATGCCGGCGTCTGGAGCGCATACCATTCCCCCTTCAGGTACATGCCATACTCCCCCTTCCGTGACGGCCGAACCTGTCCCCGCGCTTTCCGGACGGTGAACGTTGTTGCGACCGCGGCAAGGAATTGCTCCGCCGTCATCCCCTTCAGATCCTTCACGACTCTATTGTAATCCATGATGCGGAGCTGATTGTGGGGGAAGAGGACTGCGAGGAAGAAGTTGTACTCCTCGTCTCCGCGATGATGCGGATTCTTGTCGGCCATTGCCTTTCCGACGCGTGCCGCTGCCGCCGACCGATGGTGGCCGTCGGCCACGTAGAGGTTTGCCACCTGCGCAAATTCCGTCGTGAGCTTTCCGATCGTCTCCTGCGCTGCAATCACCCAGAGCTGATGCCTGATTCCGTCATTGGTGGTGAAGTCGAACGCCGCTCTTGTGTTACAGATCGCCGTCACGAGGGCATCGATCGACGGACGGGCGCGGTATGTCAGGAAGATCGGGCCCGTATGCGCCTGCGTCACCTCCACATGCTTCGTCCGGTCGTCCTCCTTGTCCTTCCGTGTCAGCTCGTGCTTCCTGATCGTATCGTTGAGATACTCCTGCACGGAAGCGCACCCCATGATTCCGTACTGCGTGTGCTCTCCCATCGTCTGGGCATACACATAGAGACTCGGTTGCAAATCCGCTTTCAAAATTCCGTCCCTGACAAGCCGATCGAGATTTTGCTTCCCCTTCTGGTACACCTGTTCATCGTAGAGATTGGTTTCCGGCGGGAGATCGATCTCCGGCTTGCCGACATGGAGGAAGGAGAGCGGATTCCCGGCCGCTTCGGCGCGCGCTTCCTCCGAGTTCAGCACATCATACGGACGGGCCGCGACCCTGGCGGCGAGCTCGGTGAGCGGACGGAATCCCTTAAAGGGATGGATGGTAGCCATGGTTCTCTCGTGCGAATGGAACGCGAAGGGGGTCGATATGCATCCTCCCGCGCAGCCTCTGCGAGGGAGGATCACAGGACCATGCTACTTCAACGTCGGAAGAATCTTCTCGATCGCGGCGGTGACTTCTTTCACATCCTCCATGGTCAGTTCACCCATATGAGCAATGCGGAAGGTCTTCTCCTTGAGATCGCCGTACCCGTTGGAGATTTGCATCCACAGCTTTCCGAGGGCGTCGTTCAGTCCCTTGATGGAAATCCCCTTGGTGTTGGTGATGGTGGTGAGCGTCACGGAGGCGTGCTTCTCTTCCGGGAAGAGGGCGAAGTGTTGTTTCGCCCACTCCCGCGTGTACCGGGCCATCGCGAGGTGTCGTTCGTACCTGTTCTCGAGTCCTTCCGCCAGGATCCGGTCGAGCTGGTAGTTCATGGCGAACATGTGGGAAAGGGACGGCGTGGCAGAGTACTGGTAGTCCTTCGTCTCGACGTACTTGTAGATCTCGAGGAGGTCGAGATACCATCCTCTGAATTTCACCTGCTTGCCGTGTTCGAGCGCGCGCGGGCTGACCGATGCGATGGCCATGCCGGGAGGGAGGGCAAGCGCCTTCTGCGTGGAGGTGATGCACACATCGACGCCGAGCTTGTCCACCTCGATCTTTGCGCCTGCCATGGAGCTCACCGCGTCGAGCAACCAGAGGACATCGGGGTATTTCTTCTTCACCTCGGCGATTTCCTCGACCGGGTTCATGATGCCGGTGCTCGTTTCGTTATGGGTGATCGTCATGACATCGTATTTGCCGGTGGCGAGGTACTTATCGACGATCTCGGGGGTTGTCGGGTGACCCCACTCCGCTTCATGCTTGTCGGCGGGGACGTTGTTGGCCTCGGCCATCTTGAACCACCGGTTGCCGAAGGCTCCGACGGAGAAAACGATGGCCCGCTTCGCGGTGAGAGAGCGAATGGATCCCTCCATCAAACCGGAGCCGGAACTGGTGGAGAGGATGACCGGGTTCTGCGTGTGCATGACCCTCCTGAGCTTGTCGCTGATCTCGTGCTGCAGCGTCGAAGCTTCCTTGGAGCGATGACCGATCATCGGCGTGGCCATCTTTGCGAGGACATCCGGTGCGACTTCAGTTGGTCCGGGGATGAACAGTTTTTTGTGCATAGCGGCCTCTGGCAGTGAGCAGAATGAAGGGAAAGATACTTCAGCAATGTACGGGATTTCAGTGAAACAATGAAGGGGGAGGGGATGGAAGACTCGTCGTCATCCCACCGGCGGTTCGCGCAGGAGAGGCGGCTTTTGCGCGGAGGCCTTGACGCGCGATTGGAGGATGGTCTGCTGGCTGTCGAGTCCTTCCACCGTCTTCCCGGGTTGAAGGTAGGTCCCATCGCTCTGCAGCCGCCGCGCGCGCACGGCATCCGTCAGCGCGGTCTCCAGTATCTCCCGGCGAACGAACGCCGCCAGTGCGGGATCTTCGACGGGGAAGACCAGCTCCACGCGCCTGTCAAGGTTTCGTCCCATCAGATCGGCGCTGCCGAGATAGACCTCCGACTTCCCCCCGTTCTCGAAATAGAAGACGCGGCTGTGCTCGAGAAAGCGTCCGACGATGCTGAAGACCCGGATCGTCTCGCTGATTCCCGGCAGTCCGGGCCGGAGGCAGCAGATTCCCCGGATGACGAGGTCGATCATCACGCCGGCCGCCGACGCCGCATAAAGCTTCTCGATCATCCCCGTGTCTGTCAGCGCGTTCATTTTGAAGAAGAGCCGTGCCGGTCGTCCCTCCTTGGCATGCGCGATCTCCCTCTCGATCAGTTCTCCCAAGCGTTCGCGCAAATTGACCGGCGCCACAAGGAGTTTCCGGAATGCGTCCTTGTTGGAATACCCCGTCAGATAGTTGAAAACCTCTGTCGCATCCTCCGTGATCTTTTCCCGGCAGGTGAAGAAACTTACGTCGGTATAGATCCGGGCCGTGACCGGATTGTAATTCCCGGTCCCGAGATGGACGTACCGCCTGATGCCATCCGGTTCGCGCCGGACCACGAGCGCCATCTTGGCGTGCGTCTTCAATCCAACGAGACCGTACACGACGTGAATCCCCGCCCGCTCGAGCTGTTTCGCCCAGCCGATGTTGTTCTCCTCATCGAAGCGCGCCTTCAATTCAACCAGAACGGCAACCTGCTTCCCGTTCTCCGCCGCTTCGATGAACAAAGGGACAAGAGGGGATTCCTTGCCAATGCGATAGAGGGTCTGCTTGATTGCGAGGACGTTCGGATCCCGCACTGCGGCCCGGATGAACTGGACGACAGGCCCGAACGAATCGTACGGATGATGAAGAAGAATATCGTTGCGACGGATGGCCGCGAACATATCCTCGGTCTCTTCCTCCGCAAACGGTGAAGCGGGAACAAACGGGATGTCCTTCAGGTCGGGACGCGGGATGCGCAGCAGCGCCATGAGGTGGCTCAGCCCGAACGGGGGGACGATGGTGTAGACGTCGTCCCTGTTCACCTCGAGATTCTCGATGAGGATCTCCTTGATCCGGTCGGGCATCGTTCGCTGAACGCCGACACGGACCACGGACCCGAAACGGCGCATCCGGATGGACTCCTCGATGGTGCGGATCAAATCTTCCGCTTCGTCCTCCTGAATCTCGATGTCGGCGTTTCTTGTGACGCGGAATGCATAGGATTCCGCCACCGTCATGCCGGGAAAGAGCATGCCGAGGTTTGCCGCGATAAGATCCTCCAGCCAAACATACCGGTACGGCGTCCCATCCGTTCCCGGCACCTGCACGAGCCGCGGGAGGACGTCGGGGACCTTCACACGGGCGAAACGGACGGCCCCCTCGGGGGTATGGACGACGACGGCAAGACTGAGGCTCAGATTCGAGATATACGGGAAGGGATGCCCCGGATCGAACGCCAGGGGGGTGAGGACGGGGAAGATCTCCCTGGCGAACGCGTCGGCGAGTGCCCGACGTTCCTGTGCGGTGATCTCGTTCATTCGGAGGAGGTGGATCCCTGCCTCCATAAGCTTCGGATGCAGGTCGTCCCAAAAGCAGGCCGACATTGCGGCCAGCATGAATTCGACCTGCTCGTGGATCGCCTGGATCTGCTGCATGGGTGTCCGGGCATCCGGTGACACCTCGTAGACGTCTGCCAGGATCTGTTCCTTGATGGCGGCCACCCGGATCATGAAGAACTCGTCCAGATTTGAGCTGGTGATGGCAAGGAACTTCACCCGCTCGAGCAGGGGGTGACGTGTGTCTCGGGCCTCGTCGAGCACGCGCTCATTGAACTCCAGCCAGCTGAGTTCGCGGTTGATGTACAGGGCGGCGTCGAGGCGACCATGCGCCGATGGCGGGTCCATATCGGCGTGCGCGGCGGCCTTCTTTCTCCCGCGTGTGCGTGAAGGGCGTTCCTTTCGCGCCCCATCGCTGCGCGCAGGCCTGGCATTCTGGTCTGTCGGATCGATCATGGAATTCTTCTCTGCATGGCGTCGTTCCAATATGAAAAGTTCGGGTTGAAAAACAAATTACCAAATCATGAAATCTTGACATTCCCCGCGAAACCGCGTACTTTGCACAGGTTCACCCGCCTACCACACCACAGAGGAGCAAGCATGGCAATCAAATCAAGCACGCTGGACAATGGGGTCGGACTGATCGAAGCCAGGGGCTCGCTCACCGGAGGAGACGAAACAGTGGAGCTGCGGCAGGCGGTGGCGGGCTTTGTCGAGCGGAACTATGCAAAGCTGCTGATTGACATGAGTGGTGTCACGTACGTGAACAGCACGGCGATCGGCGTCCTCGTGGCGGCGCACACGACCTACTCGCGCAAGGGATGGAAGATCAAGCTCTGCGGGATCAACAAAAACATCAACAACGTGTTCGTCATTACCAAGCTCTCGCTGGTGTTCGATGTTCATGACAGTCGTCAGGAAGCGCTGAAGAGCTTCGCCTGACGATTCGCCCTTCACGGACGCGTCCGCATTTCCCTACCGATCAGTCGGTTGCTTGCTTCTGAACCGCCGTACCGATATATTGTTCCTGATGAATGAGTCTGTTCCAGCCGCGTTCCCCGCGTGTCCCGCCTGCGAGGGGGTCCGGGGCCGTCGAGGGAGTTTGGAATGCAGGGATGCCAAGACGGCTCAGTTTCTTACAATGAGAGTGGCATGAACTGCAGAATCTGCTCAGTCCAAGTTCCTGAAGGTTCCCGGTTTTGCCCGAGTTGCGGTGCAACGTTATCCGGCACGGCCCTGCCCGCCCGTCCCATCGTTGACGGCTACGCCCTCATCAAGAATTACATTCCGCCCGAGCTCGCCCGCAAGATCCTCGAGGCCGGCAAGCAGATCGAAAGCGAACGCCGCCACGTTACCGTCCTCTTTGCGGATGTCACCGGCTTTACTGCCCTTTCGGAGAAGATGGATGTCGAACTGGTTTCGACCATCCTGAACGACTGCTTCCGCGATCTTATCACGAGCATCCTGAAGTACGAGGGGACGATCGACAAGTTCATCGGTGACGGCATCATGGCGATCTTCGGAGCACCGCTGGCCCATGAAAATGACCCGGAGCGGGCCGCCCGGTGCGCCCTCGAGCTGATCGCCGATATCGAGCGGTTCAATAATTCGACGGCGATCCAGCTTCCCGCCCGTCTCGGTCTCCACGTTGGGCTTCATTCCGGCATGGTGATCGCCGGGAATGTCGGAAGCGACCTGCGCATGAATTATTCGGTCATCGGCGATACCGTCAATCTCGCGGCACGACTTGTGGAGGTCGCCCCGAGCGGGGAGGTGTACCTGACGGGCGAAACATTCAAGCTTATCAGCGGCATCGCCGTCGCCGAGGGTCCCTTCCGGATGATGGTGAAGGGGAAAACGGCCCCCGTCCCTGTCTATAAGCTCCGCTCGTTGAAGACCGAAGGGGACCACCGGTATGAAGTTCTTGGGAAGGACGAATTCGTCGGCCGCGAAAAGGAGATTGGAGTCCTCCAGAAGGCATTCGAAGCGGTCCTCGATAAGAACCAGATCACCGTCTGTATTCAGGGAGAGGCCGGCGTCGGCAAATCGCGGCTGAAGGCCGAACTGATCAGGATTGCCTACAAATCCGGCATCGCCTCGTACGAGGGGTCGTGCTCGAGCTTTGAGGTCAATACGCCGTACTACCTCTGGACGACGCTGATGCGGAGTCTCTTGAAAGTGGGCCCCGACGTCCCCGAGGCGGATGTGCGGAAACGGCTCCACCAGATCACGCACACGCTCGCGCTCGATGAACACGAGCCGTATCTCGGGACGCTCCTCTCGCTCCGCTATGAGGAGATCCTGATGGTCGATGAGACGCTGCGGAAACAACGGGTCTTCCAGGCGACCCGGACGCTCCTGAGCGCGATCGGTGCGCGGAGACCGATCGCGTTTATCCTGGAGGACCTGCACTGGATCGACCGGTTCTCCCAGGAACTGCTGGAATACATTTTTTCCCGCACCACCAACGTGGTTCTCTCCATGTTTGTCCTTCTCTACCGGGACGAGTATGAGCACTCCAAGAAGATGTCGGAGGGGGCGGAACTGCTCGATCTGAACCGGCTGACACGGACCGAAGCGCTGAAGTTGATAAAACTGCGAATGGATGTGGATGCCGTGCCGCAGGTCCTGGAGGATCTCATCTTCAAAAGGTCGGAAGGAAATCCGTTTTTCATCCAGGAGATCGTCAAGACCCTGCTCGACAAACGGAACATCGCCGTCCGGCGGCGCAGGGTCGAGATCCTTACCGACAATATCGAAGCGGTGGTGCCGGAGACGATCCAGGGGATCATTATGGCCCGGATCGACCGGATACAGGACAGCATCAAAGATGTTCTCTTTAGTGCCTCAGTCATCGGCCGCGAGTTCTCTCGTCCCCTGCTGGAGCAGGTGATGGAGCGGAAGAACGACGTGTCGACCAACCTTACTGAACTCAAGGCGCTGGAGCTCATTCTGGAGAACAGCGAGGCGCATGAAGCGGAGTATCTCTTCAAGCACTATCTGATCCAGGAAGTCGCTTATAACACGATTCTTCTCAACAAGCGGAAGGAACTGCACGGTGCCATCGCCCGGGCAATCGAGGAGCTCTATGCGGACCGCCTTGTGGAGTTCTATGAACTGCTTGCCTTCCACTACGAGAAGGCGGAACAATGGGATAAAGCCGCTGAGTACCTGAGCAAATCGGGACACAAGGTCAGGCAGATGTACTCGCAGGAAGAATCGAAGGATTTCTTCGAGCGGAAGAACGTTGCCGTCAAAAAGCTCTACCAGTCGGCGAGCGCCAAGGGGAGCCTCGGCGCGACATTGAAGGCGATCACCCCGCCCCTCATAGGGATGCTTATTCCGATTCTCCCTATCTTCGCGTACATCCGCATTCTCGGCAGGACGCGCAACGTCGATGTTATGCAGGAATTGTTCTTCGGCATCCTCGCGAGCATGCTGTGCATATGGTACGCATTCTCTCTCTGGTACCTGGGCGTGGTGCCATTCCTCAGGGGGAGGCCGAAACTGTACGATCTGACGGAAGAGCAGGTCCGGGTCATCTACAAGGACGGGACAACCCTGTCCATCGACTTTTCCGAGATCAAAGGGATGAGTTTCGTCAACAACCGTACGACTTCACTTCGGCCGTTCCGCTACAAACTGTTCGATCCGTTCGGCCGCATCTCGGACTACGGGGCATTGACGTTCGCGATGTGGTTTCGAGAGGTGGTTCTTAATCTTCTTCCCCCCTACTCCTTCACGTTCGGCTCCGCCCAGGGGGAGATCAGAATTCGCCTCGTCCAGGGATACCGGGCAATGCGGGTCGTGATTCCATGGTGGAACACACCCATCAGAAGCAAGGATCTGAGCATCGCGCCAAATGATGCGCGGGAGTTCTTCGCGCAGCTCGATGTGGCATTCAAGAAGTGGCAGCAGCAGCAGAAAGTGCAGCGACCGCCAAAGGAGAGCAAAGTCAAGCCTGCTTGATGGCTGTCGCGGGGAAAGATGGCATCGACGCGTTCGATGACCGGTCGATCCCCAGGTATCTCTCGCTCCGCTCTCCGGGTGCAGGAAAAAGTGACTATGTGCCAGAGGATGCTCCTCCGCTCTTTTTCGTCCATCGCTTGTGCCGTCCTTCTCTGCCTCGCGGCTGGGGGTCTTTCTGCCCAACCGCAGGAGCGGGGTCCATTCAGCGCGGCCGACCTCGTCGAACTCTCCCTCCTTGACAGCACCATCCATCTTGATATCCGTTACGCCACGTCCGGGAATTTTATGAAACGTCCGATGTACACCGAGGCGCGGGCATTCCTCCAGCGTCCGGCCGCGGAGGCGCTTGTGCGGGTCCACAGGGGACTGCGCCGCAAGGGACTGGGTCTCTTGATTTTCGACGCCTATCGCCCCTGGTCTGTCACAAAGGCATTCTGGGACGAGACTCCTCCCGCGCGAAGGATGTATGTGGCTGACCCTAGCAAGGGATCGAAACATAACAGGGGATGCGCCGTAGATCTCTCGCTCTTCGATCTGAAAACGGGGAGAGAGATTGTGATGACGAGTCCGTTTGACAGCTTCACCGCACGTGCGGCGCCGGGGTACAAGGGGGGGACCAGCGAACAACGCAGGATGCGGAATCTCCTCAGGAGCGCGATGGAGCGTGAAGGTTTCCGCGTGGATCCCGGCGAGTGGTGGCACTTCAACTATCGTGACTGGAGGAAATACCCGATACTCGATATCCCCTTCGAAATGCTCCGGTAAGTTCTGCTGCGGTGCGATAATGACCGGGCCGTCGCCGCAGGGTGGCTTCGGCGCATATCCCGGCTTCATTTCCGTCCAGCGGCAAGCACAGGGCCTCAGCGGTGCGGGGTGTGGGTGGGTTCGCTTGTGCGATTCCCTGCGGGGATTGTCGCCGGCGTGAAGAGGGCCATCACCTCGACTTCATCGGTGCCGGGAAACATGTCGAAGGGGACGGCTTCCGCCAGCCGGTACCCCGCGCTCCGCCAGCGTTCCAGCTCGGCAGGCATGAGATCGATGCGGCAGAACAAATGGACGACCCGGCCCGGCCGCGTCGTCGCAACTGCTTCGATGACGCCGGGGGCGGTCCCTCCCCGTGCGGGATCGAGGAGGAAGAGAGCTCCGGGCGTTGCGCGGGAGAGAAGAGGTTCCAGAGTTTCGGCCGTGATGTCGCATCGGACGAAGCGGACATTTCCGATGCCATTGCGGAGTGCGTTCGCTTTTGCGGCGAGGACGGCCTCGGGAGACCTTTCGATCCCTACGGCGGTTCCGGCGTGCGCGCCCAAGGTCAACGTGAACAGACCGTAACCGCAGTAGAGGTCAAAAAGAATCGAATCTCCTTCCACCCGAAGGAGCCGTCCCGCGGTCCCGATCAGGGTGTCGACGAGTGAAGCATTGACCTGCGAGAAGGCGAGCGAGGAAAAGAGAAAAGATCTCCCACCGAATCGCTGGTACACGTCGGTGGTCCCGAAGATCTTCCGGACGGCTCTCTTCTTCGATGGAGTGCGGGAGCCAAGATAGTAGCGGCCGTTGCTGTCGTCCTCGAACAGGAGTACACCCCTGACCTCGGGGCATGCCCGGGTCAGACCCTTCGACAGCGTGTTCGTGATGTGGACGATCTGGCTGGTGATCTCCTGCACGGTCAGTATGATGGTCAGCTCGCGCTCGTTGCCCCTGATGACGACATAGCGGAGCGCGTCCGTCAGGAGAAACGCGGGGGGCTTCGCGATAAACCCCGCGACGTGCGTATAGACGCGCGCATGCGATTCCGGTTCGATCGCGCACCGAACGACATCCATGGCCCGGGATCCGCCTCCCTCGCGGGAGTCGATGAGGGAGAGAACGGGAGTACCCCGGAGCATCTGGAGTTTCCTCTTCGTTGTCGTCCGATAGTGGCGGCCCTGCGGTGAGCGGATCAGTGGCTGAAGAGGCGGACCCGGCTGGAGGAGACGCCAGAACTCCTGCAATGCGCGGTTGCGTGCCGGGACCTCCAGATCGTAGGCGGTCACGGATGCATGACACAACGTGCACAGCCGGGATGAAATGGAGCGGCAAAAGCCCGCGGAGTCGGGAGGCGGCGCAACAGGCGCTTTCCCCAACGCGTCCGCAAATAGTGATCGGAAGGAATCCATGCTTCAATATAGCGAATCAGAGTTCTCCTTGAAACTCCGTCGATAAATCGGTATGTTGCCAGACGTAAAAAAACGATGCCGTTCGAGCAGAACATAGCGAACATCTTCATTGACATCATTCCCGATATGTGCTTTGTCGTATCGGAAGAACGTGACGTGCTCCTTTGTAATAGAAGGGCCCGTGAAGTTCTGGGGCTTCCGGAAAGCCCCGTTGCGCCCATCCCGTTCCACTCGCTCCTGACGGACGATTCCCCCCGGCCGCTCCTTCCTGTTCTTCCCGCGAACGATGTAGCTCCCGAGGCGGAGGTTCGCTTCAAGGCGGCCGACGGGAAGGTCATCGATGCCCTTCTCTCAATCCGCAGGATCAGGGGTGTTGACAGGGATTTTCTGTATCTTATTGCACGGGACGTTTCGGAGACGAAGAAGAAGGATCTTGACCTCCTCCGTTTTTCGAACGTCGTCCATTACACCGTCAACCCCATCCAGATCACCGACGCGCAGGGCCGGATGGTGTACGTGAATCCGGCATTTGAGAAGACGACGGGTTACACGAACGAGGAGCTGATTGGCGCAAATCCCAACAAGATCTCCAGCGAAAAATACCCGCCGGAATTCTGGGTGAAGATGTGGCAGACGATCAACGAGGGGAAGGTCTGGACCGGAGAAGTCGAGAACAGGCGGAAAGACGGCGCGCCGCTGTTTACCTATCTGTTGATCTCCCCGATCATTGATTCCTCCGGGAGCGTCGTCGGCTTCCTCGGAACGCACCAGGATATCACCGAGCAGAGACACCTGGAACAGCAGCTGATGCATTCGCAGAAGATGGAGAGCATCGGCACGCTGGCGGCGGGGATCGCGCATGAGGTCGGGAACCCCCTTGCCTCCATCTCGTCGATCGTCCAGGTCCTTCTCCGCACCCTGTCCGACGATTTTGCGAAGGAGAAGCTGGGCCTTGTCCAGTCGCAGGTCCACCGGATCACGAAGATTATCCGCGACCTTGTCGATTTTTCACGGCCGTCGAACTACCAGGTGCAGCCCACCGATCTTGTCCGAACCCTGTCGGAAGCGGTGGAAATCGTCAAGATGGGAAAAAAGGCCAAGAGCGTCACCTTCGTTACCAACGTCCGGCGGCAGATTCCCCTGATGGCACTCGTGCAGGATCAGATTTCACAGGTGTTCATCAATATCCTTTTGAATGCGGTCGACGCCCTGGAGGGGAAGCGGGGCACGATAGTTTCGGAGGTGGGATGCGATGAGGAAAACGCGCGCGTGGTAATTACGGATGATGGCGGAGGGATTCTCCCCGAAGACCTGCCGAAAATCTTTGAGCCCTTCTTTACGACCAAAAGAGTCGGGGAGGGGACGGGACTGGGTCTCTGGGTGAGTTACGGCATCGTGAGAAGCTTTCACGGCGACCTGACGGTAACGAGTACGCGAGGCATGGGCACTTCCTTTTGCATGATTCTTCCATTGAACGGAAGGGAATTCGAGAATGGCTGAATCGATTCTGATCGTCGACGATGAAGACATCATCCGGGAGTCGCTTTCGTTCGTCCTTACCAAGGAGGGCTATGACGTGAAGGAAGCCCCCAATGGCAAGGCGGCCATTGAGATACTGAAAACCGGCGACTTTGACCTGGTCCTCACAGATCTTGAAATGCCGGAGATGAAGGGGATTGAACTGCTCGAGCATGTCGCGCACACGCACCCGGAAACGCTCGTCATGATCATCACCGCGTACGGCTCCATCGATACAGCAATCGCCGCGCTGCGGAAGGGAGCGATGGATTACATCCTGAAGCCGGTGGAGTTCGACGAGCTGCTGGTCAAGGTGCGACGGCTTCTCGCCAGCCGCCGCCTCACCATCGAGAATAAGCTCCTGCGGAGCGAGCTGAACTGGCAGTACGACTTTACCAAGATGGTCGGGCAGAGCGTGGCGATGCACCGGGTGTTCGACACGATCAAGAAGGTGGCTGCGACGGACGGGACCGTCCTCATCTACGGGAAGAGCGGAACAGGAAAGGAACTCGTCGCTCGCGCCATCCACTATAACAGCAGGAGGAACGGCAAGCCGTTCATCGCGGTGAATTGCGGTGCGATCGTGGAGAACCTCTTTGAGAGCGAGCTGTTTGGCCACAAGCGTGGATCATTTACCGGTGCCAACGCCGATCAGGAAGGATTCTTTAAGGCGGCGGAAGGGGGATCAATATTCCTCGACGAGGTGAGCGAGATACCCCTCCACCTCCAGGTGAAACTTCTTCGCGCGATCGAACAAAAGGAGGTGACGCCTGTCGGATCCGCGGTGCCGCACATGATCGACGTCCGCATTATTGCCTCCACCAATAAGAACCTCACCAAGGAGGTGGAGGCGGGGCGATACCGGGAGGATCTCTTCTACCGGTTGAACATCGTCGAACTCAAACTCCCGACTTTGGCGGAACGTCCCGACGACATCCCCCTTCTGGTCGAGCACTTTGTGAGCAAATACGCGCTGGAGATGAACAAGAATGTGCGCGGGGTTGATAACGAGGTGATGAAATCGCTTACGACCCATTCGTGGAAAGGGGAGATCCGCGAGCTGGAGAACGTCATCGAACGGGCCGTCATCTTTGCCGAAGGAATGTTGATCACCAAGAACGAGCTCCCCGGGTTCATCGAACAGAAACAGGATTCCCTGTACTCGTTTGACGGGCGAAGGTCCATGAAGGAAGCCGTCGATGAGTTTGAACGGCAGTACATCAGCCACGTACTGCGGACGAACCAGTTCAACAAGGAAGCAACCGCTCGTGCGCTGAAAATCAGTCTCTCCTCCCTCTATCGGAAGATCGAAGAGCTCGATATCCCTTTGCAGGCATGAGAATTCCACCTCGGTGATTCCCACAATTTGGAAGACCCTCTGTAGAGAAACTCACCTTCCGCTTCATTTCTCTGCCAATTAGGCCCCCCCCCACGCGCTGCGCCGGCGGTTCTCGTTGGCACATATCTTGAAAAAACAAACTCCGGGAACCGTTCCCGAGGCGGATAGCTATCAAGTTCTGCCGACTGGCCTTTTTGTATCGAACAGCCCGGGTTCAGGGCTCTCGGGAACGATTTGCCCCCGGAGTGGAAGCTATGGATGGCGTGACATACGAGAAGGGAAATTCTCACGGCGTGAACGGTGGCGCCCGGGTTGACAAGCAGGCTGGAGATAAGAAAACTATCCTCATCTTCAGTCCGGACCTCAACCTCTGCTTTAGTCTGTTCATGCTCTTTCAGGACAGATTCCACGTTGTCACGACGACGAATCTGGCAACGGTGGTGTCTCTTGCCGTCGAACACACAGCCGATCTGTTGATCGTCGATGCCGTTCCCTCTGAGCGATTGATCAGCACACTCGACTCGCTGAAGTCCGTCCGCGGATGCCTTCCTGTGATCATGCTCTACGTGTACAATACCCGGGAAGCGGCGCTGGACCGCGCGATCAGGGATCATGTCGATTCGGTCTTCTACAAACCGGTCGAAATTTCCGCTGTTTCAGGACGGATAGAGAGACTCCTCGCCGTTTAATCTCATCGCTGAATACTATTCCGCTTTTCCCCTTTCTTACCCATTTTTTCTCTTTCCATTCCCATGCCTGAAAAGAGGCACACCCTGCTCTTGCAGTTTTGAGAATAAAACCCCACTCTCAATCGCAAATGTGGCAATTCTCTACAAATTCAATACCCTGTTCTTGGCATGCTCATTGACCCGTTTTTAGGCGCGCTTTGGGATGATCTGGCTCATGGTTCGGACCAAGTTCCTTTGATACTCGCAATGATGACTCGGTCACGAGGACAGAGAATCGGGTTGATGCTTGGATGTGCGGCCGTGCTCATGGCGGCGCTGCCGTGCTGCCTCCGGGCGCAGGGGAACGACGAATGTCTTGCATGTCACGGGGAGCAGGGAGCCACCATGGTGCGCAGGGGAAAAACGGTGTCCCTGCATGTTGATCCCCTCTCCTTCAAGAAGTCGGCCCATGGCGAAGTTGCCTGCGTCGCATGTCACCTCGGTTTCAGCCCCGCTGAGCTTCCCCACGCGAAGAAGATCCATCCCGTGCAGTGCCTCACCTGCCACAGCGACAAGCAGACAGAAAAATTCGGAAAGAGCGTCCATGGCGTGATGCACGGAGCGCAAGGGGCATTGACGTGCGCCGATTGCCACACGAAGCATGCGATCGAGAGGATTTCCGGCGGGGGGGCAGAGGCAAAGAACACGCTTGTGCGTGAGTCGTGCATTCGCTGTCATGGCGCAGCGGCTGCGGAATATTCCGCCTCCGACCACGGTCTTGCGGCGGCAGCCGGGGTGAATGCGGCGCCGACGTGCATCGATTGTCACGGCGCGCATGACGTTCTTCCCTCCGGCGACGATTCGTCACGTACCAACAGGAAGAACATTCAGGTGGAATGCCTCCGGTGTCATGTCGATAACCCTGATGTTCGTGCGCGGGTGGGACCGTCGGTCGCCTTCGTGTCGAGCTATGAAGGGAGCGTCCATGGACGGGCCGTGAAGAACGGCAATGACGCGGCTGCGACCTGCATTGACTGCCACGGGAGCCACGACCTGAAGAAAGGATCACGTCCCGATTCCCGGGTTTCCCGTGCACACATCGCCGGGACATGCGGCGCCTGCCATGGAGAGATACTGCAGCAGTATGAAGAGAGTATCCACGGGACGTCGTTTGCGCGGGGCGTCACGGCGTCGGCCACCTGCACGGACTGTCACGGCGAGCACAACATCCTCTCCCCCAAGGATGCCGCCTCGCCTGTTGCGGCGAAGAACGTCTCGGCCCAGGTCTGTTCTCCCTGCCACGCGTCGGTAAAGCTGACCGAAAAGTACGGGCTTGCGAGCGATCGCTTCCAGAGTTTTGCCGACAGCTACCACGGTCTCGCGGGACGGGCGGGAAATGTCGAAGTCGCCAATTGCGCGAGCTGCCACGGCGTTCATGACATCAAGGCGTCGAGTGATTCAACCTCACGCGTGAACAAAAAGAACCTTGCGAAGACGTGCGGGACATGCCACCCCGGCGCCAACGAGAATTTTACGAAAGGGAATGTCCACGTCCTGGCAAGTTCGGGGAACGACCGGGTTCTTTACCTCGTCTCCTCGACGTACTTCATCATGATTGCGGTCGTGATCGGGGGGATGGCGGTCCACAACGCGCTCGATTTCGTCTGGAAGTCGAAGCGCCGGTTGCTGATGCGTCGCGGTGGTTTGCCGCCGCACAGGCCGGGTCACCGATTGTACTTGCGCATGTCACTCGGGGAGAGGATCCAACATGGCCTTCTTCTCGTCAGCTTCTTTCTGCTGGCGCTCACCGGGTTCGCGCTGAAATTCCCCGATGCCTGGTGGGTCGTGCCGATCCGGAACGTCATCCCGTTTGCTTTTGCCGCCCGCGGTATCATTCACCGATGCGCCGGCGTGGTGCTGGTGCTGGCAGGTCTATATCACCTCTTCTATGTCTTCTGTACACGCCGAGGCAGGCAGCTTCTCCGCGACCTGGCACCGGTGCCGCAGGATATTGCTGATGCGTTTGGGGTCTTGAAGTACAACCTCGGCTTCGCGAAAGAGAAACCTCAATTCGGCCGGTTTAGCTACATTGAAAAGAGCGAATATTGGGCCCTTGTCTGGGGTGTCGTGGTGATGGCAGCGACGGGAGTGATCATGTGGTTCGATAACACATTCCTTGGTCTGCTGACGAAACTCGGTTGGGATATCGCCCGGACCATCCATTACTACGAGGCCTGGCTGGCAACACTTGCCATTCTGGTCTGGCACATGTACTTTGTCATCTTCAATCCAGACACATACCCGATCAATCTTGCTTTCTGGAAGGGAACACTGACGGAAGGGGAGATGGAAGAGGAGCATCCGCTGGAGCTTGAACAATTGCGCCGGGAGACGCAGACCGAACAGGAAGGAACGGAGGAAAGTCTCTTGTGAAACGAGCATTACCCTCGTCATTTTACAATTCGCTGACCCTTGCCGGCGGCGCCGTCGCTGCGGTGAGTTTCGGGCTCGTGCTCTTTCTGATGCTTCTGGAATCGCTCTCCGCGGCGCCGAAACCGTACATGGGGGTGATCGCTTTTGTCTTGCTGCCGGCGATTCTTGTCCTCGGCCTTCTGCTGGCGCTGGTCGGCGTCATTCGCGAACACCGGAGACTCCGCGCAGGGAGGCCGTCGGAAATGCACCTGCCCAGGGTCGACATGAACGATCCGCGGCACCGGAGGGCCTTCCTCTATGTGGCCGGAGGATTGATTCTGCTCCTGCTCTTCTCGGCCTTCGGAAGCTATCAGGCATACGAACATACCGATTCGGATCAGTTCTGCGGGGAAACATGTCATAAGGTTATGGCTCCGGAGTACACTGCGTACCAATATTCGGCGCACGCACGCGTTGGGTGCGTCAAGTGTCACATCGGGCCGGGTGCTGACTGGTTCGTGCGTTCCAAGCTTTCGGGAACATATCAGGTCTATGCAACGCTCTTCAACAAATATCCACGGCCAATCCCGACCCCGATCGAAAATCTCCGCCCTGCGCAGGAAACCTGCGAGCAATGCCACTGGCCGATGCATTTCTATAGTGAAAAGCTTCTCGTCAACACATACTTTCTGCAGGACGAGCACAATACACGATGGAGTCTGAACCTCCTGGTGAAAATCGGAGGGGGCAATAGTGAAGCGGGGCCGACATCGGGAATCCACTGGCACATGAACATCGCGAATCAGGTGACGTATGCGCCTGCCGACTCGACTCGTCAGGTGATTCCGTGGGTGCAGGTGCGTCGACCCGATGGGAGCGTGTCCGTCTACCGTTCCAGCGATAACCCGGTCAGCGACGAGGAAGTCGCGAAGCTGCCGAAAAGGAAAATGGACTGCATCGACTGTCATAACCGTCCGACCCACATTTACCATCCGCCTGCGCGATCAGTTGATCACGTTATGGCACTTGGATGGGTGGACCCCGCTCTCCCGTCGATCAAGAGCCTCGCCGTGAAAGCGTTGGAAATGCCGTACGCGACGCAACAGGGGGCGCTGGACAGTATCGGCGCGTTCATCGAAGAATCGTATCGTACACAGTATCCCCAGGTGGCCGCAACGCAGCACGCGGCGATCGAGCAGGCGATCGGCGAGGTCAGGAAGATCTACGCCCGTAATTACTTCCCCGAGATGCAGGTGAGCTGGAGGAGATTTCCGGACAATATCGGGCATATGTACTATCCGGGCTGCTTCCGGTGTCACGACGGGAAACACCTTTCGGAAGAAGGGAAAGTGTTGTCCCGGGACTGTAATACCTGTCATACGATTCTTGCGGAGGAGTTGTCCAACGACAAGCTTCGCCTGTCGCTTGACGGCGTGGAGTACAAGCATCCCGTGGACATCGGTGATGCGTGGAAGGAAACAAACTGCAGTGATTGCCACAGTGCTCAGTAATGGCATCCGCGGGAGCGGTCGCCAGGCAGGGTGCGCCTCCTGCACGACACTCCGGCAGTCGGGTCCCTGCGCATCGCGGATTCCGAAAGGAGTTCGTCTTTTGGGTCGACCACGTTGATTTCTGATAATTTCCTGTAAGGACGAATTCGTGGAGTATCCTCCCCAACTCAAGCAGCAGACGAGTCGTCGATCCTTCCTGGGGTACATCCTCGCGGGGGGATTCGTCGCGTGGCTCGCAGCTATCGCGTATCCGTTATTCTCATACCTTCGTCCTCCCAAACAGGCGGAGGTGGAAGTCACGAGCGTCAAGGTGGGAACGCTGAGTTCTCTCCCGAAGGAGAGCGGCGTGATTGTGCGCTTCGGGAACAAACCTGTTATCGTCGTGCGAACAGCGGCGGGCGAGGTTCGTGCATTTTCCGCGACGTGCACACACCTGGACTGCACTGTGCAATACAGAAAGGACTTTGGTTCGATCTGGTGTGCCTGCCATAACGGTAGATATGATCTGAACGGGCGCAACATCGCTGGACCGCCTCCGCGTCCGCTCGATCCGTACCGGGTATCGATTCAGGGGGGTGATGTGTTTGTTTCTAAAAACGTCTGAGGATCTCCGTGCAACGTGCCTGGCAAAGACTCTACGCGTGGCTTGACGAGCGCCTCCAGCTCGCCAACCTCGTTGAGTTCATGGGGAAGAAATACGTCCCGGTGCACCGGCATTCGATCTGGTACTATTTCGGAGGTGTATCGCTTTTCCTGTTCCTGATTCAGGTGGTCACGGGAATTCTCCTTCTCTTATACTACAAGGGGAGCGAGCAACTGGCCTTCGAAAGCATCCAGTTCATCTCTTCGAAAGTGTCGTTCGGCTGGCTGATCCGGTCGATTCACAGTTGGTCAGCGAATCTGTTCATCCTGGCAGTGCTCGTCCACATGTTCAGCGTGTTTTTCGAGCGGTCATATCGCGCTCCGCGGGAGCTGACGTGGATGACCGGGATGGTCATGTTCTTCCTTGCGCTCGGGTTCGGGTTTAGCGGATACCTGTTGCCGTGGAACGAACTTGCATTCTTTGCAACGAAAGTGGGGACGGACATCGCGGGCGTGATTCCCGTTGTCGGCAAGCCGTTGATGATTTTCCTCCGCGGGGGGGAGGACGTGACCGGAGCGACGCTTTCCCGGTTCTTCGGTTTTCACGTTGCGGTGCTCCCAGGCATCTTTACGGTGGCGCTCGGAATTCATCTGCTGCTGGTCCAGCGGCAAGGGATGAGCGAACCCTTGCACGTGGCCGCTCTCCCTGCGAATGGCCGAAAGACGATGCCCTTCTTTCCGAACTTCCTCCTCCGCGATCTTCTCCTCTGGCTCATTGTCCTGAACCTGCTGGCGATCCTGGCCGTCTTCTTCCCGTGGGAGTTGGGAAAGAAGGCCGATCTGTTTGCCTCGGCGCCGTCGGGCATCAGACCGGAGTGGTACTTTCTGTTCATGTTCCAGACCCTGAAGTTCATTCCGGCGCGTATAGGGTTTATCGACGGTGAAGTTCTCGGCGTCTTTGTGTTCTCCCTCGCCGGACTCCTGTGGCTGCTGATCCCGTTCTGGGATCGCAGGAGCGCACGGGGTGAACGCAACCGCGCACTCTCCTACGCGGGACTCTGTGCTGTCATGTATATCATCGCCTTCACCATCCTGGGCTGGGTTCTATGATCCTGCGCATACGGAGACTCGCGGTCGCGGCACTCATCCTTGCGGGGACGCGGGTGGGAATGGGCGCGGACAAGTGTTTCGAATGCCATACGGCAATCGCCGACAAACCCTCGACGCAATTCGCGCATGACATTCACCACCGTGCGGGTGTCACCTGCGCCGGATGCCACGGAGGAGACGCGACAACGGACGACCCCGAGAAAGCAATGAACAAAGAGGGGAACTTCATCGGGGTTCCGAAGGGCGACGTCATTTCCGCGCGATGCGCTGCGTGCCACGCGGATTCCGTTCGGATGGCCGGCTATCATGTCGTGCTCCCTGCCAACCAGTTCGCGCTTCTCAAGGAGAGCGTGCACGGACAGAAATCAATCTCCGGGAAGGAACGTATCGTGCAGTGCACGACCTGTCATGGCGCGCACGGCATCGTGCCCGTCCGTGATCCTGCTTCACCCGTCTCCCCGCTGAAGATCGTTGCGACCTGTTCCTCGTGTCACAGCAACGCGACGTATATGCGGGCATATAATCCCGCCCTCCCTGTCGACCAGAGGGAGAAATACCGGACGAGCGTGCACGGCATGAAGAACGCGCGTGGCGATGCGAAAGTGGCAGAGTGCGTGAGCTGCCACGGAACGCACGGCATCCTTCCCGTCAAAGACGTTCGTTCAAAGGTATTCCCGGTGAACCTGCCGTCCACATGCGCGAACTGTCACAGCAACGCGGCGTACATGAAGCCGTATGGCATTCCAACGGATCAATACGAAAAATTCACGCGAAGCGTGCACGGCATTGCACTTCTCAAGAAGAACGATCTCGGTGCCCCGGCATGCAATAGCTGCCATGGCAATCACGGCGCGGCGCCGCCCGACATCGAGTCTGTGTCGAAGGTCTGCGGTATTTGCCATTCATTGAATGCCGATCTCTTTGCGGCAAGCCCGCACAAGCAGGCGTTCGACGAAAGGCATCTCCCCGAGTGCGAAACGTGCCACGGCAATCATGACATTGAGCCGGCAACCAGCACGCTGCTTGGCGTGTCGTCCGATGCAGTGTGCAGCCGCTGCCATACCCCGACGGACAATCCGCAGGGATACTCTGCCGCGCAGGTTATGCGCCTGCAGATTGACAGCCTGGAGTTGTCGGAGCAGCGCGCACAGGCACTTGTGGCGCAGGCAGAACAGGAAGGGATGGAGATCTCGGAGGCCAAGTACCGGCTGCGGGATATCCATCAGGCACGACTCGAAGCCCGGACCACCGTTCACGCATTCAACGCTCCCCGGTTTGCGACTGCGGTCGACAAGGGTCTTGTGGTGTCGGCTTCCGTTGCGATCGAAGCTCAGGGAGCGCTGGATGAATACATCTTTCGAAGGATAGGCCTTGGCATTTCGACCCTGATAATCAGTATATTGGCGGCATCGTTGTATCTCTACATCCGCCGGATCGAGAAACGTTGACCCGCGGAGCAAGTCTGACCACGCATTGCATCGCAAGCACCAGAAACAATCGAAGGAGGATCATCAGCATGAAAACCATCCATGGAATCGTTGCTCTCGCTCTGGCAGTGGCCTGTGTGAGCGGCGTGACAACTGCGGAGAACAAGTTTGTCGGGGTCAAGAGATGCATGGCCTGCCACAAAATCGAGAAGATGGGCGGGCTTGCCTATGCCGTGTGGGAAAAGAGCCCCCATGCAATGGCTTTTGAAACATTGAAGTCGAAGGCAGCAGAAGAGATTGCGAAGAAGAGGGGTCTGACGAAGCCCGCCTCTGAGAGCCCCGAATGCCTGAAGTGCCATGTGTCCGGCGGCGGGACAGCAAAGAATGTCGATGTCTCCTACAAGATGGAAGAAGGCGTCACCTGCGAAGCATGCCATGGCGCTGCGTCCGGTTTTATCGGTCTTCACAACAAGAAGGATGACGAAAGCAAGGCAAAGGCAAAAGCTGCCGGTCTTGTCGTCGGCGACGATGTCAAGAAAGTGTGCGAGACGTGCCACAATTCCGGAAGCCCCTCGTTCAAGGGATTCAAATTTGCAGAGGCCTGGGCGAAGATTGAACATGGCGGACCAAAGAAGTAGCGCTGTCGCCTCATTCTCCTCGGGGCCGGGTCGTCGGTGTTCCCCCGGCTCCCTGTTTTTTCCTTCCTTTCCTCGAAGCCGTACTGAAAGGCAGTACACCATGAACGAGAAACGCTTGTTTCTTCTGGCGCTTTTGCTGGTGACGGCCGTCGCATCGCTCCCGGCCCAGCTCGTTAATGGACGTTTCACGACGTCGTTCTATTCCTGGGAGCAGTACGATACCGTCGGCGTCTCAAAGGCGTACCTGCGCGCATATCAGACCGTGCAGTTGTCGGTCGCTCAGGGCGATTTTGTATTCCACACCTTCGCGCAGGGTGTGATGAACGGAGCAAATTCGTTCGGGGACGTGGGCCGCGTCCGATTCTACAACCTCTATGCGACGTGGACCGGCTTCAGCAGGACCCTCGACCTGAGTCTCGGCCGCCAAGCGGTGTTCGCAGGGGTCGGGAACGGGAATATCGACGGCCTCACGGCCCGGGCACGCCTTCTGGATGATAAAATCACCGTCACCGGATACGGTGGGTCGACGGTGAAGGAGGAGTACACGGGGGTGCGGAGCGATTGGCACGATAACATCAATGTGGGCGGGCAGGTCGTTACCACGCTTGTGCCCGAAGCCCGTATCGGCCTGAGCTATATGAACCGGCACGAGGAGTACGATCCTTACTGGACGACACGCGCACGAGACTCCCTTGGCATTCCTGTGCCATACTATATCTCCGGGACGTCTTTGGCCCGCCAGCTCGGAAGCGTTGATGCCTCCTACCTGTGCGGCGACCTCCTGACGGCCTATGGCAGGTACGATTACGATTTCAACTTCTCCGAAACATCCAGGGGCGAGGGGGGCGTTCGCGTCCACGTGATGCCATCGTTGGATGTCACGGGGGACGTCTTCTACCGGAAACCCCAGATCGCCTTCAATTCCATCTTCTCGGCGTTTGCAGCGAGCTCCACCACCGAAATTGAGGGCGGGGTCGAATACATTGTCACACCGATGGTGCGCGTGTTCGGGAAGCTCGGATCCGTGAGCTACACCGATGACAACAGTATGCGATGGACACTGGGCGTCAACGGCGGTTACGGGAGTGTGACATACACCGGAAGCAGCGGGTTTGCCGGCGAGCTGACGTCGTTCAATGCGGAGGGGACGTATCCGTTCTTCGATCGAACGCTGCTGCCGTCTCTTGGCGTCTCTCTGGTCTCCTATCGCCTGAGCGCTGATTCGCCCAGGGATAATGCGCTTGCCGTTCTTCTGGGTGCCACCGTCCGCCCGCTCCGAAGCTTCTCCTTCGACGTCCAGGGGCAATGGATGAAAAACAGGCTCTATGATCACGACATGCGCCTGCAGGTCCGACTTCTCTATTGGTTTGCCGAACGCCTGTCACTTTTTTCCGAGGAGGCCCACTGATGAAATACCGATACGGTTTTATCGCGGTGGCCCTTATTGCCACACTGGTGACAGCAGTGGCTCGCAAAGTGAGCGCCCCGGCGGGCTGGCCGGACAACGACGACAAGAGTTCGCTGAAATTCTCGCATGCACACCACGTCACGGAACTGGGCGCTGCATGCATTGACTGCCACAAGGGGGCTTCGACCAGTACGAAAGCTTCGGACAATCTCCGGAGCAACCATGAAAGCTGCGTCGGATGTCATGAAGAACAGATCAACAACGCATGCGCGTACTGTCATAAGGACACCACGAACATGCACGCCGCGGCTGCACCGGAGCGCGATATCACGTTCTCCCACAAGCAGCATATAGAGATGACGGACGTCGCATGCACGACGTGCCATCAGGGGCTGGAAAAGGCGGACTACGCCGGGCCGGCGAATATGCCCGTCATGGCGACCTGCACGACGTGTCATAATGACGTCCGGGCGACGAAGACCTGTGAAGCATGCCATACAAATTTCGTCAATCTGATCCCCGACGATCACCTGGTGGCGGATTTCAAGAAGGACCACAAGAGATTCACGCGCCTCGGATCGCTGGAGGTACGCTGCGTCACGTGCCACTCCCAGGATTTCTGTGCAGGGTGTCATGCCGGCGGAGAACTCCTCCAGTTGGGGAATAGCGCTCTGATGACCGAGCCATCGCCGCGAAACAATGCGGGAAAAGAGGGACCGAAAAAGATGACCCTGCAAACCGTGCACTCCATGAACTACCGCTACACGCACGGAATCGACGCGCGGGCAAAGTCATCTGACTGCTTCACGTGCCATTCGGCGCAGGATTTCTGCGCGCGTTGCCATGCCGAGGGCGATCGCCTGACCCCGGGCCAGGTCCCCGCTTCGCATATCGGATCGGGGTTCACGACTCTTGGAGTCGGCTCCGGGGGCGGACGCCATGCGGAGTTGGCTCGGCGCGATATTGAAAGCTGCATGACCTGTCATGATGCACGCGGGGGAGACCCGGTGTGCATCACGTGCCATGTCGATGCAGACGGCATTCGCGGTACGGATCCAAAGACTCATCCCGCGGGCTTTGCCGGCTCGCAGGATCATGGCTCGTGGCATACCGACCCCGGCGCGACCTGCTACAATTGCCACACCGACATGAATGCCCATCCGGGGGGGGTCGCCGGGAAGGGTTTCTGCGGATATTGCCATGGACCAAAGAGAGGGTGAGACGACCATGACACAGAGAATCCTCCTCCTCCTGACTTGTGCGCTGCTGGCAGTTTCCTGCGCCAGGCTGAAAACGGATCTGCCGGCACCAGTGGCGTCGGGCGTGAAAGTGCACGAAGCCGGATGGGGAACAAGTTCCTCTGACAATTTTCACGGACGCTCTCTGCTGAAGGCGGGGTGGGATGACACGGCCTGCAAGACGTGCCATGCTGCCGATTTTAGCGGAGGTTCCAGCGGGGTGTCGTGCTTCACGTGTCATCCCGCCTATCCACACGATGTACAGTTCGTCAAGGCGGGAGGACGCCATACGGATTATGTGCGCGCCATGAACTACCCGTTGCAACAATGCCAGACCTGCCACGGTCAGAACTACACCGGCGGGGCGATTCTTACCGTGGGATGTGAGTCGTCCTCCTGCCACGCCGATGCCAACGGGAACCTGAAGTCGCCCGAATCGTGCAACACGTGTCATGGCGATTTCAGGGCCGCTGCAAATCTCCAGGGAATTGCATATCTGCTCTCCGCTGCGCCGCCCAAGAGCGTTTTCCGCGATACGGCGGCGACGGTTCTCGGTGTCGGTGCGCACCAGATCCACCTGCGGGCCGATTCACTCGGGTCTGCGAAGGGAGTGAAGTGCCAGGAATGCCATGATGTTCCGTCGAGTATTTACGAGCCTGGTCATCTGCTGACTTTTCAGCGCAAGTATGCGGGCGGGCTTGCCGCCGTCATGTTCAAGGATACGTTGGCGCGTCTCGTGACGGGAAACGGGTCGAACATTCCCCTCCCCCTTTATTCGTCGCCGACATGCGCCGGCACGTACTGCCATGGAAACTGGGTACTCCGGAAGGCGACGGCATCGGCATTTGCGCAACAATATGTGTACACTGATTCAGTCATGACGGGGGCTCACGCGTCCCCGAGCTGGGTGGCAGGCAGTGCCGAGGGACAGTGCTCGAGCTGCCATGGCGGCTCCCCGGGTGTTTACGTGCCCAAAGGCCATATCCTGTCGGAACTCGCCAACTGTGTCGATTGCCACGGCGACGTCACCGATGCTTCCGGGAACATTCTCAACAAAGCGAAACACATAAACGGACAGATCGATCTTCGCGCAGAGCTCGGCGGGTCTGTTCCGATGCGATAATGGAGAACGCAGGGGAGAATGAGATGAGAATCAGGTTTGCTTTTGCAGCGATAGTGCCGCCGCTTTTGTTCCTATTGCTGCTGGCAGCGACGTACGGGTGATCGCGGGAAAACGCCATTTTTTTCAGACACTGAGAGGGAGCTCCGCCATGACGACGGAAGTGGAGTACTGGGAAGCCATCGAGAAAAGGATCTGTGCGAAGTGCGTGGATGGGGACGGTCTTGGAGAGTGTAGGATTGGCGACGGCCGGGAATGTGCGCTGCGGACCTCATTCCCGCAGATCATCGAAGCGATCAATGCGGCGTTCAGCTCTTCGATCGAACCCTACGAAGAGCAGTTGCGTGAGAAAGTCTGCCGCGTCTGCACGCACCAATCGGGCGACGGGTCCTGCCGGCTGCGGGACGACGTGGCATGCGCTCTCGACAGATACTTCCCGATGATCGTCGAGGTTATCGAAGAGACTCAGCTCAAGCACCGCCTCCATATGGGGTGACAGAGGCAGACCCATCCATGTGACGTTTCATCGTTGAGGCCGGCGGCACAACCCGCCGGCTTCTTCCATTGTTGCCCCGCGATGGTGCACGAATTCCCCCTTTTTCACTCCTGCCAAGCATTTCTCAGGGATTGGAAGAATCTCTTCTCCCGTCGCTGCAAAGAATCCGGGAAATGCCTCCTATTCACTCTATTCCCCAACCTTCCGGGCATTTTCATGGCACGCATGTTGAAACGAGAAAGTCGTGTGGGTCTTCCTGGGAGGTGCAATGACTGTTCTTGGGCAGATAGTGGTACTCTTGGCGTTGCTTGCCGTGGCCGCGTCGACGGTTCTCTACAGCCGGGTTGCGATGACCGGTGCGGGCTCGCTTCTCCACCCGCGGCGGATGTTCCTGGCGGGCGCCTTCTGCATCGGGCTTGCTTCCCTGTTGCTCCTCGTTCTTTTTCTTCGACATGATTTCTCCAACGGATACGTCTATAGCTACAGCGACCGATCCCTCCCCCTCCAATATCTGATCTCTTGCTTCTATGCCGGACAGGAAGGGAGCTTCCTGTTCTGGGCTCTCTGCGCAGCAGGCATCGGCATCGCCCTGCGTGCGTGGACGCGAAAACGGGGGAGTGAAGCGGCAATCATGGCGGTCTATGGAGGAGTGCTGACTCTCCTCCTCGTATTGATCGAAGCAAAATCGCCGTTTCGATCGGTGTGGGAAATGTTCCCGCAGGGACCCACAACCCTTCCCGTCGACGGCCGCGGCCTCAACCCCCTGTTGCAGAATCTCTGGATGGTGATCCATCCGCCCGTCCTCTTTCTTGGCTTTGCCGCGTTGGCAGTACCCTTCAGCATGGCGATCGCCGGCTTGTGGCAAAAGAACTATACCATCCTCCCCGCACAAACTTTTCCATGGATCCTGTTTGCCGCATCCGTTCTCGGACTCGGTCTGATGCTCGGTGCTTATTGGGCGTACGGAGTTCTCGGCTGGGGAGGGTACTGGGGATGGGATCCCGTGGAAAATTCCTCCCTCGTTCCGTGGCTGACGGCTGTCGCTTTCCTTCATACGCTGCTTGCCCAGCTCCGGACAGGCAAGTACGTCAGAACGAACTTTGCTCTTGCGCTCGTCACGTTTCTCCTTGTCCTCTATAGCACGTTCCTGACACGCAGCGGCATCCTGGGCGATGCCTCGGTCCATTCCTTCACTGATCCCGGTGCGGTGGTCTTTGCCCTTCTCCTGGGCGTCCTTGCGCTTCTGACACTCGGGAGCGCAGCGCTCCTCGCTCTCCGGTGGAACGACCTCCGTCCTGAAAAGGGGGAGAGCGGACTGGTGACGAGGGAGACGATGCTCGGCGCGGGCACCCTGATGATTCTTATCCTTGCGGCCATTGTCCTGTTCGGCACCAGTCTCCCGATCTTTTCCGCGACCCGTGTGGAACCCTCTTTCTATGACGCCACAGGGCTGCCCGCGGCGATCATTCTGGTTGTGCTGATTGCTGTCAGTCTGCAGACGCAATGGGAGATACAGGATGTCAAAGGAACATGGAGGCGTCTGCTCCCCCATTGCGCCGCCGCCGCGGTCATTGTCGTGATCCTCTTCCTCCTCGGCATGCGTGACGCTTCGGTCGTGGTGCTCGTCTGGACCTCCCTCGTCGCACTCTTTGTCAATGTCGATGCCGCGATCAAGATCGTGAGGGGGAATTTCAGGTTCATTGGGGGAAAAATCGCCCATGCCGGGATTGCTCTCGTCCTCATGGGGATCGTTCTTGTGGGGAGGATGGAAACGACGGAGCATGTCGGCCTCCCGCTTAACGCTCCCCGGACGGTGCTCGGTCGAACGATGATCTACACGGGCCACACGCAGGAACCGGACGGCAAATTCAGGTTTACCGTGGAGGTGCGGGAAGGCGAAAGAGCGTTTGTCCTTTCTCCCATCATGGAGAATACGGGAGAGCGCGGGCTCATGCGGACACCGGACATCGCATCGACCATCAGTCGGGACGTGTACATCTCTCCAGTCAGCCTTGAGGAAGGACGCGAAGAGGGCCGGGGGGAGACGGCGAGCGTGAACAAGGGGGCGACTGCCGTTCTTGGAGGCATCACGACGAAGTTCGCGAGGTTTGATATGAGGGGCCATGCGGCGCAGGGGATGACATCGGGTGCGGGAATGGAAATCGGCGCAGTTCTGGAACTGACGGGCAAGAGTGAGACGGAAACGATTGTGCCGTCCATTGTGACAACGAACGGACGGCAGGAGTACAAGCCGGTTCCTTCGAAACTCATGCATGCCGATGTGGCCCTCGTTGGCATGCATGTGGGCATGGGGGATGGATTGTCGTCGGTTACTCTGCAGGTTCAACGAAATGATCCGGTGCAAACGCGTGCGGAAACACTTTTTGTCGACGCGAGCGTCAAACCGTGGATCGTTCTTTTGTGGGCGGGAACACTCATCTTCACGATGGGATTCATCGTGGCAATCGTTAAACGAGCGAAGGAGGCGTGATGGAAGCCGAGGAGCCGAGAAAACTTCCCCGCAACGTGCCGGGAAAGTACTACACGACGGAAGAATGCGACGGATGTGCCTATTGCGCGGCGGTTGCGCCTGACAGTTTTGATTTTGAAAAGGGGTCCAACACGTACTTCGTTGCCCGACAGCCGGAGACAGCGGAGCAGGAAGATTTCATCCTCGAGGCAATGGAAGATTGCCCGGTCGATGCCATCAGGAGCGAGCAGGCGTCCTGCACGGCTGCGTAGGGGCGTGACTCTCCCCGCGCCGCCGTCCATGAAATTGGCGGGTGGGAGCAGCTTTTCAACGATCACATGAAGGAGACTGTCATGGGGCGGCACGCTGACGGGCCCGAGAAGACGAAAGGCAAGGGGTATTCAACAGAGGCCCATCTGATCTACGGACAGATGGACGACCCACTGTGGGACTACAGTCACCACCTCCTCCCGCCTATTTCGTCGAGCGCGACATTCCGTCTCGACAGCGCCCGGCGCGGCGCCCAGGGATTTGCGGAATTTGCCCACTCAAGCGATGAGGTGACGGTCGAGGCGAAGGCCCCCATCTATATCTACGATCGTCTCGGCGAACCGAATAAAGATATGCTCGAGGAAAATCTTGCGCTTGCAGAGCACGGAGATATCGCCGTGACCTTTGCCAGCGGCATGGCGGCGATCTCGGGTGTGCTCGGTATCCTGACGGGGGCAGGGAGCGAGATCATCGCGCACAAAACGATCTACGGATGCACGTACTCCCTTCTCACGAATTGGTATCCCCGGCTCAAGATCTCGACGAAGTTCGTGGACTTTTCGAATGTTGAGGATGTCCGGCGTTCGATCACAAAGAACACGCGGGTGCTGTACATGGAATCTCCCGCGAATCCCACGCTGCGCTTGACCGATCTCCGGGCGATCAGTGAACTGGCGGCGTCGATCAACGCCTCGCGCTCTGCCAAGAACAGGATCTACACCATTGTTGACAGCACATTTGCCACGCCCTTCTGCCAGCGTCCGCTCGCCCTTGGGATCGACTTCGTCGTCCATTCGCTTACGAAAGGGATTGGCGGCTTTGGTACGGACATCGGCGGGGTGGTGATCGGTCCGAAGTGGAGCAAGGACATGCTCATGCTGTTCCGGAAGGATTTCGGCGGTGTTCTCTCTGCGAAGAGCGCGTGGCCGGTGTTGGTCCAGGGACTTCCCACACTGGCGTTGAGGATGCGGCAGATGCAGCAGACCGCGCAGCGCGTTGCGGAATTTCTCTTATCGCGCCCTGACATCGCGCGTGTTGAGTATCCAGGGCTCCCGGGGTTTGCACAAGCGGCCATCGCGCGGAAGCAAATGGTGGACTATGACGGGAACTTTGCCCCCGGGGCGATGATCTACTATGTCGTCAAGGGGCAGGATGCAGGGACAGCGTTGGGCCGAGCAGAACGCTTCATCAATCACATTGCACAGAACGCATATTGTATCACCCTTGCGGTCAGTCTGGGGAACATCAGAACACTCATTGAACATCCGTCGTCCATGACCCACTCCGCCGTCCCGCCGGAGGAACAGACCGCCAAGGGGCTCGATACGGGCGGGATCCGCCTTGCCATCGGTCTCGAAAAGGCGGAGGACATTATCAGAGATCTTGCTTTTTCCCTCGATCAAACGCAATAGGCATTCACGGAGAGTTCCAGGAGCTACGATGCACGACAATACCATGATATCGGAGATGACGAAAAAGTATGGGAGAAAGTTCGTCAGTGCGGCGGAAGCGGTATCGGTCATCCAGTCGGGTGATCGCGTCTACATTCATCCGGGTTGTGCCGTTCCTCTTGTTCTCGTCGATGCAATGGTCAAGCGATGGGAAGAGCTGCACGATGTCGAAGTATGTCATCTGCTCGGCGTCGGTGAAGCGGCCTACGCCCGGGCCGAAATGAGCGGGCACTTCCGTCACAATGCTTTCTTCATCGGCAAAAACGTGCGGCAGGCCGTCTGCGACGGACGGGCCGATTTCACGCCGATCTTCCTTTCGGAGATCCCCGCTCTCTTTTACGGTGGGCACTATCCGATTGAGGTCGCTCTCATCCAGGTCTCCCCTCCGGACGATCACGGGTATTGCAGCTTCGGCGTGGGGGTGGAATGTACAAGGGCGGCGACCGATGTGGCAAAGATCGTTGTTGCCCAGGTGAACCCCCACATGCCGCGAACGCTGGGCGACTGCTTCATCCACATGAACCGGATCGACTATTGTGTGGATACGGATGCCCCCTTGAAAGAGCTGCCACAGTTGGAGGGAGATGTCACCCCGGAAGAAATGGACGTGTACCGTCAGATCGGCCAGCAGGTGGCCAGCCTGGTTGAAGACGGATCGACGCTCCAGCTCGGCATCGGCCGCATCCCCGATGCGACCGTCCAGTATCTGAAAGACCGGAAAGATCTCGGCGTTCATTCTGAAATGGTGTCGGACGGCATCATCCCGCTGATGGAGGACGGTGTGGTGACGAACCTGCGGAAGACTCTCCTTCCCGGGAAGACCGTCACATCGTTCGTTCTCGGCTCGCAGAAACTGTTCGACTTCGTTGACAACAACCCCGCCTTTGAATTCCGCCCCAGCCAGTTTACGAACGATCCGTTCACCATTGCGCGGAACAACAAAATGATCGCGGTCAATTCGGCGATCGAGGTCGATCTGACGGGACAGGTGGTGGCCGATTCGGTGGGGTATCGCTTCTACAGCGGGTTCGGCGGGCAGGTCGATTTCATGAGAGGGGCGGCAAAATCGGAGGGAGGGAAACCGATTATCGCACTTCCTTCGACTGCGAAGGGGGGCACGATATCGCGCATCACCACGCATGTGCGTGAAGGAGCGGGGATCACAACGTCGAGGGGGGACGTCCACTATGTCATCACCGAACATGGCATCGTCAACCTGCACGGACGGACGATACGACAGCGCGCAGAACTTCTGATCGGCATCGCCCACCCATCGTTTCGCGAGGAACTTGAGGCGTTTGCGAAAGAGCATCATTACTTGTAAGAAGGAGGAGTTCCGATGGCACGAGGCAGCGTTACGCTAAGCATTGAAACCTGCAAAGGATGTTCCTTGTGCGTCGAAGCGTGTCCACAGGAGAGCCTGGCGCTTTCTCCGGAGATCAACACCCAGGGATACCACTACGCAGTACTGGTGAAGGACAACTGCACGGGATGCATCAACTGCGCCCTCGTCTGTCCGGACGCGGTCATCACGGTGTACCGGGAAAACAAGAAGAAGGGGAAGGTGCCGGTGGCGACCATCAGCAATGTCGCCCGCGATATCTCCGTCACGATTGACGACGAAAGGAAATGACCGTGAGCACAGCGGAACTGATGAAGGGGAATGAAGCCCTCGCAGAAGCGGCGATCCGCGCGGGATGCCAGGCCTACTTCGGCTACCCAATCACGCCGCAGTCCGAAATTTTGGAGTACCTTGCCGACGAGGGGAGAAGGCGCGGCATGATCGTTCTCCAGGCGGAAAGCGAAGTGGCGTCCATCAATATGGTGTACGGCGGCGCCGGTGCCGGTGCTCGGGTGATGACCTCGTCGTCCAGCCCGGGAATCAGCCTGATGCAGGAGGGGATCTCGTATATCGCCGCCGCCCAGCTCCCTTGTCTGATCGTGAATGTGAGCAGGGGGGGGCCGGGATTGGGGACCATCCAGCCGTCGCAGGGTGATTACTTCCAGGCGACCAAGGGAGGAGGCCATGGCGACTACCGGTTGATCGTTCTCGCCCCTTCCAGCGTGCAGGAAATGGCGGATTTTGTCTACGATGCGTTCGACCTTGCCGACAAGTACCGCAATCCGGTGATGATTCTCGCCGATGGGGCGCTTGGCCAGATGATGGAGAAGGTCGCGTTCCGCGACTACAATCCGAAGGAACATACGCCCGCGAAGCCATGGGCGACCACAGGAAAGCCGCGTTCGCGCGAACGGAACATCATCACATCACTCTTCATCGAACCCGAGAAGATGGAACAGATCAACATCCGGCTCCAGGAGAAGTATGCGGTCATCCGGGAAAAGGAAGTTCGTTCCGAGTGCTTCATGACCGATGACGCTGAGTACGGGATCGTTGCCTACGGCCTTGCAGCGCGGGTTGCGCAAGGGGCGGTGGAGATCGCGCGCTCCCATGGCATCCGCGCCGGGCTTCTCCGGCCCATCACGCTCTATCCCTATCCGAGCGATGCGGTCCGGGCACTGGCAGAACGTGTCCGGGGCATCCTTGTGGTCGAGATGAACGCAGGCCAGATGGTCGAAGACGTCAGATTAGCCGTCGAAGGGCGGGTTCCCGTGACCTTCGCCGGCAGGATGGGCGGGATTATCCCGTCGCCGGATGAGGTCTTCGCGGCTCTGGAGAACCTCACGACGCAGGATGTTGCACTACATGCGGAGACATACTGACATGGATACCGTACAGGTCGATCCGATTGCCGAAGGGCTCGAATGTGTCTATGCTCGTCCCGCCGACACACTTACGGAGACGCGCCTTCATTATTGCCCCGGCTGCGGCCACGGCGTTGTCCACCGGGTTCTGATGGAGATTGTGGAAGAGCTCGGCATCCAGGATCAAACAATTGGCGTGGCGCCGGTTGGTTGTTCCGTCTTCGCCTATCACTACATGAACATTGATATGCAGGAAGCGGCGCACGGGCGGGCTTCTGCCGTCGCTACTGCCGTGAAGCGGCTTCATCCCGATAGGTATGTTTTTTCCTACCAGGGGGATGGTGACCTCGCGGCGATCGGAACCGCGGAGACTATTCACACGGCTAACCGCGGCGAAAACATCCTCATGGTGTTCATCAACAACGCCATCTACGGCATGACCGGAGGCCAGATGGCGCCGACGACGCTCCTCGGCATGAAGACGAGCACATCCCCCGGCGGGCGGACCATCGAAACGTCCGGTTACCCGCTCAAGATCTCCGAGATGATTGCACTGCTCCCTGGAGTCGCCTACGTGACACGACAGTCGGTGCACACGCCGAACGCCGTCCGCCATCTGAAGAAGGCGCTTCTTCATGCCTTCCGCTACCAGAAGGAGAAAAAAGGAACCTGCCTTGTCGAAGTGGTCTCGAACTGTCCCTCCGGCTGGAAAATGACCCCCGGAGAGGCGAACGAGTGGCTGGAGAAGAACATGTTCCCCCTCTATCCGCCCGGCGATATCAAAGTCCCACACTCATGAGGATGTGGTCATGAAACACGAATTGCTCGTTGCCGGCTTTGGCGGACAAGGCGTCCTCTCCATGGGAATGACGCTCGCTTATGCCGGTATGGTGGAAGGCAAAGAGATCAGCTGGATGCCGTCGTACGGACCGGAGATGCGCGGGGGGACTGCGAACTGCATTGTCATTGTGTCGGATGCGAAGATCAGCTCCCCCATCATTGCCGCTTTCGACACGGTTGTGGCTTTGAACCAGCCGTCACTCGACAAATTCGAGGGAGCCGTACGGAAGGGGGGTTTGTTGATCTATGAATCGACCAACATCATCAAACCACCGACGCGTACCGATATCACCATCGTCCCGGTTGCCGCGGCGGAAGAGGCATTGAAACTCAAGAACTCCAGGACCATGAACATGATCATCCTGGGGGCATTCCTGGAGCGGACCCACGTTGTGGAGACCGGCGCCATCATGCAGGCATTGGCGAAAGTGCTCCCCGAACGATATCACAATCTGCTCCCGCTGAATGAAACCGCGCTCAAACGCGGCTTTGAACTCGCCGCGCGCGTCGCGGCGTAGAGAAGGAGGAACCATGACACAGCAATGCAAGCGCACGTGCAAGGGACTCTGCCAGGCGCTGGAGGCGGCGGAGAAAAGGGAGCGGGAAGCCATGACGGCGTACGTGGAAGCGGCCGCTTCATGCGATTATCCGGAGGTCAGGGAGGTGCTGCAGCGCCTGACACGCGACCGGGAGAATGGACTCGCCCTCCTGCGGCAGACGAAGGAACAATTGCGGTCGACGTTCGCCGTCATCGATACGATCAACGACAGTTTCGCCTGACATGAAAACCGACAACGCACCGTGGGAGGATCTCTCCGTACAGGACATCCTCGAACGCGCCATCGCCGACGAAGAAGGTGTGCGCGACTATTATCGCCGCGCTGCAACGAAAGCAGGGAATGCGCATGTCCGGCAGGTGCTCATCCGTCTTTCAGAAAGCGAACAGGGGCACGCCGATACTCTCCGCAAGGAGCTGGATGAACTCCACCTCCAACAGGACCTCGAAGCGGGCATGGCCGATTGACGGATGATGCGGCATCCCCGGTTTCCTCCGGGGAAGGGATTGTCATGCTTTTTCCACCACAGAAGATAACACGGACCATTCCTCATGAGCAGATACAAGATTGCATGGCTGCCGGGTGACGGCATCGGCGTCGAAGTGATGGAGGCCGCACGCATCGTTCTTGACGCGCTCCAGCTCGATGCCGAGTACATTCACGGTGATATTGGATGGGAATTCTGGTGCAAGGAAGGGGATGCCTTTCCCGCGCGCACCATCGACCTGCTCGGCAAGGTCAACGCGGCCATGTTTGGGGCCATCACCTCGAAACCGGTGAAGGCGGCGGAATCGGAACTTGATTCCTCCTTGCGAGGGAAAGGACTGGTGTACCGCTCGCCCATCGTCCGGATGCGGCAAATGTTCGACCTCTATATCTGCCTCCGGCCGTGCAAGGCATATGCCGGTAATCCGCTGAACTTCAAGGAGGGGATCGACATCGTCGTCTTCCGTGAGAACACGGAAGATCTGTATGCCGGCGTCGAGTTCAACCCCGTTCCCGTGGAACTGTCGGAAGTGCTGACGAGGCTCTCGCGGCCGTTCGCTCCGTTTGCGAGGCTTCCCAACGAGCATTATGCCATTTCCTGCAAAGTGAACACCATGAAGGGTTCGGAACGAATCGCCCGGGCGGCATTCGAATTCGCCCGGAATCACAAACGTCGGAAGGTCACGATCGTCCACAAGGCAAATGTCGTCCGCGCGACCGACGGGATGTTCCTTGAAGAGGCGAAGAGGGTGGCCAGGGAGTATCCCGACATCGCGACGGACGACGCAAATGTCGATGCAATCTGCATGTGGCTGCTGAAGAACCCGGCAAACTACGACGTTCTCGTCGCCCCCAATCTCTATGGCGACATTATTTCCGACCTTGCCGCCCAGATGGTGGGTGGACTCGGCTTCGGATGCTCCGGTAATATCGGGACATCGCTCGCCGTCTTCGAACCCTCGCACGGTTCCGCGCCGAAGTACGCGGGGCTGTACAAAGTGAATCCGATTGCGACGATCCTCGCCGCCAAAATGATGCTCGATTGGCTGGGCGAGACCGAAAAGGGATTGCGCGTTGAGGCGGCAACGGCTGCCGTCATCCGCGAAGGGAAGGTGTGCACGTATGACATGGGAGGGTCGGCAAAGACTCTTGACGTGGCACGCGCGATCGCGGAGCGTCTGTAGACCTTCGTTTTGGAGTGGCGTACTCGAAAGGTGTGGTGATGACAAGAGTCATTCTGCATGAGGTCGGTCTGCGCGACGGCCTGCAGATGGAACATGAGACCGTCCCAACCGACCTCAAGCTCCAGTGGATACGGCGTTTGATGGGAACCGGGATCGATATCCTTCAGATCGGTTCGTTCGTCCATCCGACGAAAGTGCCGCAGATGGCTGATACGGACGAGCTCTTCCAGGCGTTGCGTGCGTCCCGGGAAGTTCCGGCGGAGGTGACGCTCTCCGGGCTCGTCCTGAACGAAAGAGGATTGGAACGCGCCCTGGCCTCCGGTTGCGGGATGATCTGTGTCGGGGTGTCCGCCAGCGAAACACACAGCATGAAGAATACCGGGATGTCCGTTGCCGATGCAACCCGGCGTATTCTTGCGACGGCGCAAAAGGCGCGCGATGCAGGATTGAAGGTTCAGGTTTCCGTTCAATCGGCGTTCGGGTGCGGCTTCGAAGGCCCGGTGCCGCCCGAACGGGTGCTCGCAATCGTGCGGCGATACCACGACGCTGGTTTCGCAGCCATCAGTCTGGCGGACACGGCAGGTCACGCCGTCCCCGATCAGGTGGAGAGGCTCTTCGCGGAGGTGGCGGCCGTTGCCGGCGGCGGCGAACTCGCATGCCATTTTCACAACACATACGGTCTCGGACTTGCCAATACCTGCGCGGCGATGCGGTCGGGGGTGACGTCGTTCGAATCGTCCGTGGCCGGTCTTGGGGGATGTCCGTTTACGAAAGTTGCCGGAGGGAATGTCTGTACCGAGGACTTCGTCCACATGCTTCAGCACTCCGGGCTGAGGGAGGATGTGCATCTCGACCGGCTGACGGCACTTGCGGCCGATATCAGTACTTTTTTCGGCCGCGACCTTCCCGGCAGCGTGTACAAAGTCGGAGAAATTCCCCGGGGGGCCGTGAACACGCTGCCCTCCGTGCGGTCTTGACGTTCATCTTCAGGATCATGCAATGAACATCCTCTCAGGTGTCCGTGTCCTCGATCTGACCAATGTCCTTTCGGGGCCTTTTGCCACGCTCCATCTTGCGCTCCTGGGCGCGGAAGTGATCAAGATCGAAAATCCGGCAGACGGTGATCTGGCCCGCAAGCTCGGGAGCGTACCGAAGTACAACCAGATGTTGATGGGGACGAGCTTCCTTGCGCAGAACGCCAACAAGAAATCGATAACCCTTAATCTGAAATCGCCGGCCGGGAAGGAGATCTTCCGCAAGCTTGCAGCAACGGCCGACGTCGTCGTGGAAAACTTCCGTCCGGATGTTATGAAGCGGTTGGGACTCGGGTACGACGACTTGAAGGTCATCAACCCCCGCCTCGTCTACTGCGCGATTTCCGGTTTCGGCCAGACGGGTCCTGATGCCTTGAAACCGGCATACGATCAGATCATCCAGGGGTTGAGCGGGGAGATGGCAATCAATGGCGACGAGCGGCTGCATCCGCTCCGGGCGGGTTTTCCGGTATGCGACACGGTCGGCGGGCTGAATGCCGCTTTTGCAATGATGGCGGCGGTGTACCATCGCGAGAGGACGGGAGAAGGGCAATTCATCGACGTTGCGCTGCTCGATTCCATTATGCCCCTGATGGGCTGGGTCGTCGCCAACCTGATGATCGGCAAGCAGCCGCCGGTGCTCATGGGGAACGATAACTTCACCGCCGCGCCGTCCGGTGTCTTCCGCACGAAGGATGGGTTCATCAATATCGCCGCGAACAAACAGGAGCAATGGGAGTCGGTGGCCGACGTTCTCGATCTCCCGCTGTTGAAATCCGACCCCCGTTTTCATGAGCGCGACACCCGGAAGAAGAACAGGAAGATCCTGACGCCTCTTCTGGAGGAAAAGTTGATGGGAAGAGAGACGGCTTTCTGGGTGGAAGAACTCAACGCCCATGATGTTCCCGCCGGGGCCATCCTCACGCTGGATGCCGCCGTCTCGCAGGAGCAGATACGACACAGGAAGACATTTAACACTGTTGCGGTGGAGGGAATCGGAGAGTTGCCTCTTTTCAATCTGACCGCAAAGTTCTCCAGGACGCCGGGAGAGGTCACGTCGCCTCCCCCGACTCTCGGCCAGCACACAGGTGTGCTGCTGCGGGAGCTCGGGTACGGTGACGAGGAGATCGCAACGCTCAGGAGCGACAGGATCATTTAAGGCATCGGAAAGAACTGCGACTATGGGAATGACAATTGTTGAAAAAATACTCGCACGCGCCGCCGGCCGCGATACAGTCAAGGCGGGTGACGTCGTGGAGCCGCGCGTTGACCTCGCCATGTCGCATGAGAACGGTGCGCTGGTGATCAACCAGTTCCTGGAGGTCTTCAAAGACACCGGGAGGGAACCGGTCCCCTGGGATCCGTCCAAGATCGCAATCATTTTTGATCACAGGGTGCCGGCGGAATCCCCGAAGACAGCGAGCAACCAGAAGAAGATCCGTGCATTCGTCGCACGCCATGCGATCACAAAGTTTCATGATATCCGGGGTGACGTCGGCGGCATTTGTCACCAGATCCTGCCGGAGAACGGATACGTGCGTCCCGGCTTTGTCGTGGTCGGGACCGATTCCCACACGACAAGTCATGGTGCACTGGGGGCATTTGCCTTCGGGATCGGTGCAACGGAAATGGCGAGCGTGTGGACGCTGGGTATTGCCGTCAATGTGGAGGTTCCCGAGACAATCAGAGTCAACGTCACCGGCCGGTTTCCCCGATTTGTCGGACCCAAGGATCTGATCCTGCATCTCATCGGCGTGATCAGTGCGCAGGGGGCGAATTTCAAGGTCATCGAGTTCTATGGCGAAACGATCACAAGAATGTCGACCTCCGGACGGCTTGTCCTCTGCAATATGTCCGTCGAGGCCGGGGCGACATCGGGGATCGTTCCCGCCGACGAGGAGACCCTCCGGTACCTGAGAGATGAGGCCGGAGTGAAGGAAAAACTTGTTCCCGTAACGGCTGACAGCGATGCTCACTATGTGCGCGTGGTGGATATCGATGTCTCATCGCTTGAACCCCAGATCGCCTGCCCGCACACGGTCGACAATGTCAAGCCCGTCGGCCAGGTTGCCGGAACGAAGGTGCACCAGGTCGTGATCGGCTCATGTACGAACGGACGCCTCGACGATCTCGAAATTGCAGCCGGGATCGTCCGGGGAAAGAAAGTCGCCGGGGGAACCCGCATGCTGGTCTTCCCTGCGTCGGGAAGAATCTATCAGAAAGCCCTCGCTGAGGGCTTGATTGCCGACTTTATGGCTGCGGGAGCGGTGGTCATGAACCCGGGGTGCGGTCCTTGCCTTGGCATCCATGAGGGAGCGCTGGGCGACAACGAGACGGCACTCTCCACGACGAACAGGAATTTCAAGGGACGAATGGGGAATCCTCAATCAGAAGTCTATCTCTGCTCTCCCGCCGTGGCTGCGGCATCGGCGTTGACGGGCGAGATCACGGATCCACGGAAAGGGACGGGAGAATAATGGCAACAATCGTGCTGAAACTTGGCGATGACATTTCCACCGACGTGATCTATCCGGGCAGGTATATGGCCACGGTCCTCCCGTCGGAGACGCCCCAATTTGCATTTGCTGACATGACGCAGTTCAACGCAAAGCTGAAAGCGAAAGAAATCCCGGCAGGGAGCATTGTTGCCGCGGGGAAGAACTTCGGTTGCGGTTCGTCGCGCGAGCAGGCGGCGTCGGCCCTTTGCGGCCACGGGCTGACAATTATTGCGGAGGATTTTGCGCGCATCTTCCTTCAAAACTCGATCAACCTCGGCCTCCATCTGGTGATATGCCCGGGCTTTGCTGCATCGGAGGGGGAAGAGATCGAGCTGGCAAAGGAAACTGTCGTGAACAAATCCTCGGGGGTGTCGTTTCCCATTCTGCAGCTCCCGCGGGCGAGACAGGCCATCATCGACGCAGGAGGTCTCATTCCCTACACGCGCCAGCGGCTGCTCGCATCCACCCACCGCGCGCCATGACGGCACGGGGAGCAGGTTCATTCACCAGACGACTGGAACGATCATGACGGATGCCGCCGATCAGGGGAAGACGAAACACAAGAGTTTCACCTACAAGACCACGGTTGAGTGGACAGGAGGGAAATCAGGGACGCTCTCGTCGGACGTGAAGCCATCGTTGAAGGTTTCCAGCCCCCCCGAGTTCCGGGGGGAGGCCGGTTATTGGACTCCTGAAGATCTTTTCGTCGCGTCGGTCGAAACGTGCCACATGGCGACGTTCCTCTCATTCGCGTCGAGGAAGCAACTGCTCATCGTCTCGTATAAGAGCCATGCCAATGGCGTCCTTGAGTATATCGACGGCGACTATCGTTTTACGCGTGTGGTCATATTTCCGACGATCGTTGTATCGCGCTCTGTTCCCGAGGCGGAGGTCCATGCGGCATTGCGCGAGGCGGAGAAACACTGCCTCGTGGCGAATTCGATCGCTTCGATCGTGGAAGTCAATCCGACGCTGGTCATCGAATGAAGCCGGGGCGGACGGTTCCATCATGCCGAACAACCTGCAAACAGGAGGATGAGAGCGAAATTCGGGCGTCCTCCCCCCAATGCCGGCCACTTGAGTTTCCAGGGGTAATTGCGTATCCTGAGAAAGTATCCACGTTCTTTGCTGTTTGACAGGCAGGAGTGTTCATGGGAAGTCCGTTCTCGCAGGTTGACCTCCGGTTGCTCAAGAAATACGACCGGCCCGGGCCGCGATACACGAGTTATCCCACCGCACCGCTTTTCAGTAACTCTTTTACGAACAAAGATTTCCGCCGGGAGATCGTCGACACAAACGGGCCGGGATCTTCAGGGGATATCTCCCTTTATTTTCATTTTCCTTTCTGCGACACGCTCTGCTATTTCTGCGGCTGCACGATGGTCGTTTCCCGCGACCGGAAGCGAATCGAAGAGTACAACCATTTTCTGAAGAAGGAAATCGCGCTGGTGGCTCCGATGCTGGCGGAGGACCGGAGAGTGGTGCAGGTCCATTGGGGAGGCGGCACGCCGACGCATCTCCTGCCGGAGGAGATCAGAGAGATGGGGGAGATCATCCGGACCTCTTTCCGTCTTGATCCATCGGCGGAAATGAGCGTCGAACTCGATCCGCGTGAGCTCCTGCGTGAAGATCTGCTGGCGCTGCGGGATGCGGGATTCAACCGCATGAGCATGGGGGTGCAGGATTTCGATCCCCGCGTGCAGGAGGCGGTGAACCGCATCCAACCGGAAGCGATGTCGCGCCAGGTGTACGATTGGGCGCGCGATGCCGGGTTTATGAGCGTCAACATCGATTTGATCTACGGCCTCCCCTACCAGACCAAGACGTCCTTTGAGAAGACGATACGCACTGTCGTCCGCTTTGCGCCGGACCGGATCGCGGTCTTCAACTACGCTCATGTGCCATGGCTGAAACCGCATCAGAAGCTTATCCATCCGGAGGATCTGCCGACACCGGAGCAGAAACTTGACATCCTGAAAATGACGATCGAGGTGCTCTCGTCGGAAGGATACGAGTATATCGGGATGGACCATTTTGCCCGTCCCCAGGACGAGCTGGCCCGGGCGCAGAAGGAGAAGACCCTGTATCGAAACTTCCAGGGATACTCAACGAAGTCAGGGGCCGACCTCTACGGTTTTGGCATGTCGGCGATCAGCCACTTCCAGTCGATCTACGCCCAGAACACGAAGAACATTCCGGAATACTATAAGGCCATCGACGGGGGGGATTTTGCGACCCACGTGGGCTACCGGATGACCGACGATGATCAGATAAGAAAGTTTGTGATCATGCGTTTGATGTGCGACCTCGATCTGGATACCCGGGCGGTGGAGAAGAGGTTCGCGATTGACTTCGCAAGGTACTTTGCTTCGTCGCTGAAGTTGGTAGAGGAATTCGAGGAGGAGGGGTTGGTGATCCGCACGCCGGGAAAGATCGCCATCGTGGGGGCCGGACGCCTCCTGCTGAGGAATATTGCCATGTGCTTCGATGCGTATCTCGATTCCATGACGAAGGACAAGCCGGTGTTTTCCAGAACAGTGTAACGTAAATTCTCACCGTGAAAAAGACATCGTTATTCCTCTTCGCCGGCTTTCTTGCTGTCACCGCCCCCCACCGGCCGTTATGTGCAGCTGGTCCCGCACGTGAGGCCCGCAACGACCGGGTGGAACGTGCCATCGACTCCATCCTCGCCCGGCTCACCCCGGAGGAAAAAATCGGCCAGCTTCTCCAATACTCCGGAAGATGGTCGGATACAGTGGTGAATCGCGGCATCACACTTGAGGAGCGGGCGCTCATACGCCAAGGGAGAGTGGGTTCATTCTTGAACGCCTTCGGCACCGGGATCACGCGTGAGTTGCAACGGATCGCCGTCGAAGAATCGCACGCGCGGATCCCCCTGCTCTTCGGTCTTGACGTGATCCACGGTTTCCGCACGACGTTTCCCATTCCCCTGGCGCAGGCGGCAAGCTGGGATCCGGCGGCTGTGGAGCGATCGACGCGTGTCGCTGCACGCGAAGCGTCAGCGGCAGGCGTGCATTGGACGTTCGGTCCGATGGTCGATATCGCGCGCGACCCGCGATGGGGACGGATCGCGGAGGGGGCGGGTGAAGACCCGTTCCTGGGGGCTGCGATGGCAACGGCCCAAGTGCGCGGATACCAGGGCCGTGATCTCTCCGATCCCACGACGATCCTCGCATGCGCGAAACACTTCGCCGCGTACGGCGCGGCGGAGGGGGGACGTGATTATAACACCGCGGAAATTTCCGAACGGACGCTTCGCGATGTGTACCTCGTTCCGTTCAAGGCGGCGGTGGATGCAGGCGCCGGCACACTGATGGCATCGTTCAATGAGATCGACGGTGTTCCTAGCAGCGCCAACAAGCATCTCCTCACCGACATTCTCCGCAATGAGTGGAAATTCGACGGGTTTGTCGTGAGCGACTGGAATTCCATCGGCGAGCTTCTGAACCACGGCATTGCGGCGACGAGAGCGGAGGCCGCGCAAAAGTCGCTGGAAGCCGGTCTGGACATGGATATGGCTTCGGATGTCTACCGGGACAACCTTCCCGCTCTGGTGAAGAACGGAAAAGTCTCCGCAGAGATTCTTGACACAGCCGTCCGGCGGATTCTGCGAATAAAATTCCGACTCGGCCTCTTTGATGACCCGTATCGTTCCTGCAATCCGGAAACAGAAAAAAGCGAGATGCTCACTCCCTCGCATATCGCCGCTGCGCGGGAAATGGCCCGCGAATCCATCGTCCTCCTGAAGAATCAAAGTGATCTCCTGCCGCTGCGGCGGGATACAAAGACCATCGCCGTGATCGGGCCGCTGGCGGACAACCGGCATGATCCGCTTGGGCCATGGAAAGGGCTCGGTGAAGCAAAGAATGTTGTCAGCCTTCTCGACGGGGTCCGCAACGCCGTGGGGAATTCGGCGAGCGTCCTCACAGCCAGGGGGTGCACGATCTCCGGAACCGATACGGCTGGTTTCGGCGAAGCGGTGTCCGCGGCGCGGTGCGCCGATGTGATTGTGCTTGCTGTCGGCGAATCCATGGACATGAGCGGCGAGGCGGGAAGCCGCTCCACGCTCGATCTTCCTGGACGGCAGGAAGACCTTGTCCATGTGATCATGGGCACGGGCAAGCCCGTGATCCTCGTTCTTATGAACGGACGTCCCCTCGCAATACCCTGGGAGGCGGAACATGTGCCGGCAATCCTGGAGACATGGTTCCTCGGCCTCCAGACCGGCAACGCAATCGGCGATGTGCTGTTTGGCGCGGTTGCACCGTCCGGCAAACTGCCCGTTTCCTTCCCTCGAACAGTCGGTCAGGTGCCGATCTACTACGGACACAAGAACACAGGCCGTCCCGACACGAGCAATGAACACTTCAGCTCGCGCTATATCGACCTCCCTTCATCGCCGTTGTACCCGTTCGGATACGGTCTGAGCTACACGACCTTCTCCTACTCCGATCTCACCCTGGAAAGACAGTCGCTCGGGACGGCTGACACCCTGAGAGCGAACATGACATTGACCAACACCGGGCAGCGGGAGGGAGACGAGATTGTGCAACTGTATGTCCGCGATCTGGCAGGAAGCGTCACACGACCCGTCAAGGAACTCAAGGGCTTCCAGCGAGTCCACCTCGCCCCGGGAGCGTCGGCGATTGTGCCGTTCTCGGTGCCGGTTGCTTCCTTTGCATTTACCGGTCTGGACATGAAGAAGAAGGTCGAACCGGGGTCCTTCATCCTCTGGGTGGGCCCGAGCTCAGTGGGTGGAGAGCAGACAACATTTGAGGTTGTGGAACGGTGACCGGGGAGTCGCACGGCCTCCTTCAGGTTTATCGTGCGAAGTGGTGAAGAAACCACCCGCCATGCTCTTGATATTCTTGGCAGAGATGTGTACGTTAAACACTTAAGTACGCTCCCGATGGGACGGCTTTCTTCCCGTATTTCCATTCTCTGCTTCATGCCTTCGCCCCAGAAAGTTGTGCGTCCCGGCTTCCAACAATACAAGCTGTCTGAATCCTGCGGCTGTTGCCGCTTCGGCAGCAGGAACTGAATCCATGTCCAAAGAGCAACGGGTCCGCGACCTCCTGCAGCAGATGACGCTGGAAGAGAAGGTCGGCCAGATGACCCAGGTGACCGTCGATCTTGTTTCCCAGGGTGTCGATGGCCGCGATGAACCGCACCGGATCGACCGTGCCAAGCTTGAAGAAGCGATCCTCGCGCATCACGTGGGCTCCATTTTCAACGTTGGCCCGTCCGCCTACAGCCGCGAGCACTGGATCGACGTGATAACCGAAATCCAGGACGTGGCCACACAACAGTCCCGCCTGAAGATTCCCGTGCTGTACGGCATCGACGCCATTCACGGCGCAAACTACACGCTTGGAGCCACCCTTTTCCCCCAGCCGATCGCCATGGCGGCAACATGGAACAGCGATCTGGTGTCTCAGGAAGGGGAAATCACTGCTTGGGAAGTTCGTGCATCCGGCATTCCTTGGAACTTCTACCCCGTCCTCGATGTCGGACGACAGCCGCTCTGGCCTCGTCTCTGGGAGACGTTCGGGGAGGACGTCCATCTCGCAAAGAGCATGGGGGTTTCCTACATCCGCGGGCTCCAGGGAACCGACTTTGGCGCACCCGACAAGGCGGCGGCGTGTTTGAAGCATTACGTCGGCTACAGTTTTCCGATCAGCGGCAAGGATCGTACCGCGGCATGGATTTCGGAACGGATGATGCGGGAGTACTTCCTCCCCGGTTTTGAAGCGGGGATTGCCGCAGGTGCCCCGACCGTGATGGCCAATTCTGCGGAAGTTGACGGGATCCCCGGTCATTCCAACTACCACCTCCTGACGGAAGTCCTCCGGGGCGAAATGCATTTCAAAGGGATCGTCGACTCCGATTGGATGGATATTGAACGTCTCTACTCGCGCGACCATGTGGCCGAATCTCCCAAAGAAGCCGTCCGCATGGCGGTCATGGCCGGCGTCGATATGAGCATGGTTCCCCTCGATTATAGTTTCCATGACCTGCTCCTCGCATGTGCAAAGGACGGGTCCGTTCCGCTCTCCCGCATCGATGAGGCGGTGACGCGCATCCTTACCGTGAAGTTGGAGATGGGCGTTCTTGATCGCCCGTATCCCGACCTTCGCATGGCGAAGAAATTCGCCACGCCGGAGGCGGCACAGACGAATTTCCAGGCGGCACGAGAATGTCTCACGCTCCTGAAGAACGATCGCAAGACCCTCCCCCTCGCGAAGAACACGAAAATCCTGGTGACGGGACCGACAGCCAATGTGCTCTCATCCCTGAATGGAGGATGGACGATCACGTGGATGGGGGATGTGGAAGCTCTTTATCCGAAGGACAAGAACACCGTTCTCCGCGCTTTGCAGGAGAAATTCGGCAAGGACCAGGTGGTCTATGTCGCTGGATCCACGTTTGACGATGTTGTGGACGTGCAGGCCGCGGTTGCGGCAACGAAAGGCGTGGATGCGATCATCGTGTGTCTCGGCGAGAAGGCCTACAGCGAAAATTGGGGTAACATCGATGATCTGACGCTCGACGCGGCACAAATTGAGCTTGCGCGGGCGCTGATCGATACAGGGAAACCCGTCGTTCTCCTCCTCATCGAGGGACGCCCCCGCATCATCCGCACGCTTGTGGAGAAGGCGGCCGCCATCGTGATGTGCTATTGTCCGGGTATGGAAGGCGGGAATGCCATCGCAGACATCCTTTGCGGGGATGCCAACCCGTCGGGGAAACTTCCCCTCTCGTACCCGAAGTATCCGAACGCGTTGGTGCCATACGATGTGAAACCCGCCGATGTTGCGGACGGGAACACGTACAATCCGGAGTTTCCCTTTGGCCACGGGTTAAGCTATACAACATTTGAGTACAGCGATCTTGCGGTCGACCGGGATGAGATCGGTGTGAAGGACACCATGACGGTCTCCATTACGGTGAAAAACACCGGTGTGGTTGCGGGGAGCGAAGTGGTGCAGCTTTTCGTGCGCGACGAATATGGGTCCGTGTCCCGTCCGGTGCGCCAGTTGAAAGGATTTCGAAAGGTCTTCCTTGCACCCGGCGAGGAGAAGCGCGTGCAGATGGCGATCACGGCGGGCGATCTCTCCTTCATCGGACGGGACAACACGCGCATCATCGAACCCGGGGCATTTACTCTTATGATCAACAAGTTCTCGCGGCCGTGCACGTTGCGTGCGGACGCGGTCCATCGTACCATGAACTCCGAAGGAACACGATGACTACCGGAATCGGCACACCCAGGAACGGAGCCGTCTCGGCAAAGGAGGGTGCGAAGTACGCTCCCGCATTGGCAATCCTGACGTCCCTTTTCTTCATGTGGGGATTCATTACGTGCCTGAACGACATCCTGATTCCGCATCTGAAAGCTGCCTTCGGATTGAATTATGCCGAAGCGATGCTGATTCAGTTCATGTTCTTCACGGCGTACTTCATCATGTCTCTCCCGTCCGGCGCCATCGTGGAGAAGGTGGGGTATAAAACGGGGATCGTGATCGGTTTGATAGCTGCCGGCATCGGATGCCTGCTGTTCTATCCTGCGGCGGCGACACGCTCGTATCCGCTTTTCCTTGGCGCGTTCTTCGTGCTGGCATCCGGCATCACGCTGCTGCAGGTTGCTGCCAATCCCTATGTGGCGATCCTCGGATCTCCGCAGACTGCTTCCAGCCGGCTGAACCTGACGCAGGCGTTCAATTCGCTCGGAACAACCATTGCGCCGATCATCGGTGCCATCCTGATACTGTCGACGGCATCGCTGTCCTTGGAACAGATAGGCCGGCTTCCCATCGACCAGCAAGCCACGTATAGAATGAGCGAAGCATCGTCGGTGCAGATGCCGTATTTGTTCCTTGCGGCGCTCTTGTTCGTGATTGCAGGCGTTTTTGCCGCCATTAAGCTTCCTCTCATTGAAACAGGCAGCGTCAAGAGCAGCGCGGGCGGAACCCATGATGCACACCACGAAAACGCGTGGAAATATCGCCATCTCGTGCTCGGTGCCATCGGCATCTTTGTCTATGTGGGGGCCGAAGTCTCAATTGGCAGTTTCCTCGTCAACTATCTCAGCCAGGACTTTGTCGCAAATCTGAAAGCGGTCGATGCCGGCAAGTATGTCTCCCTCTACTGGGGAGGGGCGATGATCGGACGCTTCATCGGCTCGATTACGCTTGGAGGAAAGCTCTCGCCCGTGCGGTACCTCCTCCTGGGCCTCGTGCTTGTGCTTGCCGTCGCGCTTGGCTTCTATAATACCCGCGATGTCACCGAGTCCATGATCTATCTCGGCTTTGCCGTCGTGAATCTTGCGGCGTTCCTCACGTCGTCGGGAAAACCCGGCAGGACGCTCGGACTCCTCGCGTTCGGTGCTGCGATCCTTGTCGTTGCAACAATGGTGCTCGACGGCAGGCCCGCCATGTGGACGATCCTTGCCGTCGGACTTTTCAATTCAATCATGTTTCCGACGATCTTCACGCTGGCCGTTGATGGTCTCGGCAAACACACGGGCCACGCCTCGGGTATTCTTTGCATGGCAATCGTCGGCGGAGCTGTTCTTCCCGTGATCCAGGGTCTCTTTGCCGACGCGATCGGCATTCATCACGCTTTCTTCCTCCCCGTGCTGTGCTACCTGTACATCGCGTACTACGGCTTCAAGGGGCATGTTCCCACGTATCAAAAGGCATGACACATGGCTGCGCAAGATGTCACCCTCGGCGTTGATATTGGAGGGACAAATACCGTCTTCGGGTTTGTTCTGGAGACCGGCACGTGCGTTGCGGAATCCTCCATTCCTACCCAGAGCGGCGACCCGGCAGAGCGGCTGATCAGCCGTCTGCATGAAAGAATCGATGAACTGTACCGCCCGCTCGCCGGACGGTACATCATGAAAGGGATTGGCGTCGGTGCTCCGAACGCCAACTACTATCGCGGGACGGTGGAGAGTCCCCCCAACCTGAAATGGGGGCCGGTGACGAACCTCGCTGCGCTGTTCAAGAAGTATTACGACGTTCCGGTTGCCGTGACCAACGACGCGAATGCCGCCGCGCTGGGTGAGATGCTCTATGGCGCAGCAAAGGGAATGAAGGATTTCATCGTCATTACCCTTGGGACCGGCGTCGGCAGCGGCATCGTGGCCGGCGGGGATCTGATCTACGGGGCTGACGGATTTGCCGGAGAGATCGGGCACACCATCTACGATCCACATGGACGCGAATGCGGTTGCGGGCGCCGCGGATGCCTCGAGGCATACGCGTCAGCCTCAGGGATATGCAAGACCGTGCTCGAGCTCCTTGCGGATCGCCGCGAAGAGAGCGAATTGCGCGCTATCGCACCTCAGGACCTGACACCGAAGATCATTGCAGGCGCCGCAGGTCGAGGCGATCCTATTGCACAGGAGGCCTTTGAGGTGACGGGCCGCATTCTCGGCCTCAAGCTTGCCGACTCGGTTGCACATACGAGCCCGGAGGCCATCATCCTTTTCGGGGGTATTGCCAATGCCGGTGCGCTGATCTTCGAACCAACAAAGAGGTATCTCGAGGCAAACTTGCTGAATATTTTCAAGAACAAGGTGAAGCTCCTCCCATCGGGCCTGAAGGAGGGGAATACCGCAGTTCTCGGCGCAAGCGCGCTTATCTGGAATGAGCTGCGGAAAAAGAAGTAAGCGCTGTTGACACATCGATAAGGCGGAGCTCGTCGATGGCGAACATCGGGCTCCGCCTTTCTTCTCTCTTCGTTTTCATCGCATGAGTCCACGGCATTGAGGGATCTTCTTGGGAGCTCTCCTCATCAGTTCGCTCACGTCGTCCCGCAGAATCGCCGTCGATCCCGGGACCACGAGCACGAAAAATGTGTTTGTGTGTGACCTCCACATGAAAGGAATCACCCATGAAAAAGTTCTTCCTCGCACTTTTTGGCTCTTCCCTGATTCTCCTGATCGGTTTCTCTTTTGCGCGTGCCCAGGAGGGACAGGAAGCGGAGAAGAAGATCCACGACATTCTCCGGCAGATGACGCTCGAAGAGAAGATCTCCATGCTGAGCGGCACGGGCTTTGAGTCACGCCCGGTTGCGCGGCTCGGTATCCCTGCACTGAATATGACCGATGGACCGGTCGGCGTCCGCTGGCATCGCTCGACAGCGTTCCCGGCCAGCATTGCATTGGCTGCGGCATGGGATCCGGCTCTCGCAACCCGCGAGGGCAGCGCCCTCGGAAGAGAAGCGAAGGCCGAGGGACGGCGCATGCTGCTCGGCCCCTGCGTCAATATCAACCGCGTTCCGTGGGGGGGGAGAGACTTTGAAAGCTATGGCGAGGACCCGTATCTTGTTGCACGCGTTGCAGTCGGGTATGTCAAGGGCGTGCAGTCCGAGAAAGTCGTCGCATGCACGAAGCATTACGCGGCCAATAACCAGGAATGGGAACGCGAGTCCATCAGTGCGCAGGTAGATGAACGGACCCTGCGGGAGATCTATTTCCCCGCCTTTCAAGCGGCAGTGCAGGAAGGGGGGAGCTGGTCCATCATGTCTGCATACAATAAGGTGAATGGGACCTGGTGCAGCGAGAATCCATTTCTCCTGACCGATGTGCTGAAGCGTGAATGGGGATTCAAGGGAATGGTTGTTTCCGATTGGGGGGCGGTACACAGCATGGTGCCGACAGTGAATGCGGGTCTGGATATCGAAATGCCCAACGGACAATTCCTCCGGGGGGACAGTCTTCTGCTGGCCGTACGGCGCGGCGACGTGAAGGAGCCGGTCATCGACGACAAGATCACTCGGATACTCCGGGTGATCATGTGGACCGGGCTCTTGAACCCCCAGCCTGCGCCGGATTCCTCGATCATCAGCTCTGCGCAACACCGCGCGCTTGCGCGCGAAGTGGCGGACGAAGGGACGGTGCTGCTGAAGAACACGATGGGCCTCCTTCCTCTGGATGCTGCCCGCGTCCACAGCATTGCAGTGATCGGTCCGAGTGCGGAGATCGCACGTACGGGGGGCGGGGGGAGTTCCATGGTGGTTCCCCTCTCGAAGATCAGCCCCCTCCAGGGGATCAAGGCACGCGGAGGGAACGACATCACCGTCCGTTTCGCACGCGGGTGTATGATGGATGGAGACGTTGCTCCTGTGGAATCTGCCGTCCTTCGTCCGGCTGGTGGGAAGGAACGGGAAACCGGCCTCCGGGGCGAATACTTTGCGAATCCAAACTTCGAGGGGCAGCCGCTCATGACGAGAATCGACCCCGCGGTGGATTTTGAATGGGGAGGCGGAGCGCCTGCCGCCGGTTTTCCGGAGGACCATTTCTCGATCCGGTGGACCGGACTGCTTGTTCCGCCGGAGACCGGTGAGTTTGAACTGAGTACGCGAAGCGACGACGGATCACGGCTGTTCATCGATGATACGCTCCTGATCGACAATTGGGGTGATCATGGGATCGTGACAAAGACGGGCAGGATCCATTTCGAAAAGGGGAAGACGTATGCCCTCAGGATTGAGTACTACGAGAACACCGGAGGAGCCACCATGCAGTTCGGATGGCGCATCGGATTGCAGCGGAACCTGCAGGAGGCGGTGGACGCAGCCACGCATGCAGACATTGCCGTGGTCGTCGTCGGCAATTCCGCAGACTATGAAAGTGAGGGATTCGACAGGAAATCGTTGTCACTGCCGGCGGGACAGGATGAGCTTATCGCCGCCGTCGCGAAGGCAAATCCACGCACCGTTGTGGTCCTCGTGAACGGTGCCCCTGTTCTCATGCCGTGGATCGAAAACGTGCCGGCGGTGGTGGAGGCCTGGTTTGGCGGGCAGGAGGGAGGAGCGGCGATCGCGGATGTTCTCTTCGGTGACGTCAATCCGTCCGGAAAGCTGCCGGTAACGTTCCCGAAGGCGTGGAACGATTCCCCCGCGTCGTCCACGTATCCGGGAAAAGATGGGAAGACGGAATACGCGGAAGGGATATTCATCGGTTACCGCTATTTCGATCACGCAAACGTCGAACCGCTGTTTCCTTTCGGCTTCGGACTCTCGTATACGACGTTCAGCTACTCACATCTCGTCGTTGTCCCCGGACCCGGGCATGAAACGTACTCCGTCACGCTCGATGTGACGAATACCGGAACGCGTGCAGGAGCCGAAGTGGTTCAGGTCTATGTGAGCGAGGAGCATGCTTCTGTTCCGCGGCCCCCGAAAGAACTCAAAGCTTTTTCCCGGATTGCCCTGCAGCCGGGTGAAACGAAGACTGTCCACCTGACGTTGGGCGAATCCTCCTTTGCATTCTTCCATCCCATGAAGAAACAGTGGGAGGTTGAACCCGGAACATACACGGTGGCAGTCGGAAGCTCCTCCAGAGACGTGCGACTCTCACAATCGCTTGAGATAAAATGAGACCCCACCTGCCTCTCCTGCACTGTTTCCCCTGCGTGCGGTGCGGCGTGCCAACCAGTTATTGATAGTGACAAATCGGAGGTCATCATGAATATTCTCGTGACAGACGGCATTTCGCCGGAAGGAGCCAAGATCCTGTCGGACGGCGGCCACCGCGTCCACCAACAATCCATGAAGCCTGAGGAGCTTCTCCAGCGGATTCCCGAGTATGAGTGCATCATCGTCCGGTCGGCAACCAAGGTGACAAAAGAGGTCATCGATGCGGGTACGAAGCTTAGAGTGATTGCGCGGGGCGGTGTCGGCGTTGACAATATCGACGTCAAGCATGCGGAGTCCGGGGGGATCATGGTGCTGAATACGCCGGGTGCGTCAGCAATCTCTGTTGCCGAACTGACCATAGGCCATATGTTTGCCGTGAGCAGATTTCTCCATCTGAGTACCGCGGCGATGAAGGACGGCCAATGGCCGAAGAAGGAATACTCCGCGGGGATCGAGCTGTACAAGAAAACCCTCGGTATCATCGGATTGGGGAATATCGGCAAGGAGGTGGCGCGCCGGGCGTTGGGCCTCGGTATGACCGTTCTCGCCTACGATCCGCCGTTCGCTCCCATGGATTTCATCGTTGAGATCACGACAAAGGAGCGTCTGCTCGCGGAAGCGGACTTCATTACCCTCCACGTGCCCCTCGACAAGGTGCGGGGTCCCGCCATCGGCCGGCAGGAGATCGCCCTGATGAAGAACGGCGTCATCATCGTTAACTGCTCCCGCGGGGGGGTCGTCGATGAGGAGGCGCTTCTGGAAGGGTTGAACTCCGGGAAAGTCAGGGGGGCGGCCCTGGACGTCTTTGTCCACGAACCGCCGACGGAAGCGGAACGCGCCCTTTTCAATCATCCGCGCGTCAGTGTTTCTCCTCACATCGGAGGATCAACGATTGAAGCGCAGGACCGGGTAGGAACCGAAATCGCCTTGAAAGTGGTGAAAGCCCTTACGATGAAGCGTTGAACGTCGTTACCTGGCATGAGGCCGCGGGGGCGGGCGGTGTGTATTTTTGCGGAATGAGTGCTGAGGAGTTCAGTACGGTGAAGGAGCTTCTTTCGCAAAAGTGACAACTTTCATAATCTGAGGAAGAGAGGGCAGAATGGGAAACGTCCAGATCGTGCTCTATCTCCTGCTGGGGATCGGGGCGGGAATCGTCAGCGGCCTTGTCGGTATCGGTGGAGGGATCGTCATCGTTCCCGCTCTCGTTTTCCTCTTCGGCTTCAGCCAGCACCAGGCACAGGGGACAACCCTTGCCCTTCTTGTTCCGCCTATCGGATTGCTTGCCGCCTGGGCCTACTATCGACAGGGAGATGTGAACGTCCCTGTTGCTGCCCTGATATGCGTGGGATTCGTCGCCGGCAGTTACTGCAGCGCGAAAGTGGCAGCGGAGATTCCTGAAGCGCTCCTCGGGAAGATTTTTGGCGGATTTCTTGTCCTCGTCGGGATCAAGATGCTTCTGGGACGATAAACCTTCTCCGGTTGCCGGTGTCTAACGTGTGATTGTTTTGTGCCGCAAAATGAGGGACGTATGAGCCGAAGGATTATCCTGGTGTGCATGCCCATCATCGGTTGCTCTCTGCTCATGATTCAAGGCTGTGGAAGCAGCGTTGAGCTGGCGAGCTATCACCGCGACCGGGAAATTGTTGTGGATGGAGATCAGCATGATTGGAACGGTATCCCCGTGTATGTGGACAAAAGTGGCGTGGCTGTTGCAGTGAGCAACGACGAGAGCTATCTGTATCTCTGCCTTTCGACCAGCGATCGAGGGGTGGAACGGGAGATCATGATGGCCGGTCTCACTGTCTGGTTTGATCCCTCCGGGGGATCCGACCAGAAACTTGGGGTCCGTTTTCCTCTCGGTAGGCCTCCTTCCGCCGGCGCCATGGCGATGCCTGAGGAGGGCGTTGAACCCTCTGCCATGGCTGCGCTGTTCGCTGGAGGGGAAATGGAATTGCTGGGTCCGGGTAAGGATGAGCGGTTCATGACTCCTATTACCTCGGAAAAGGAGGTCCTTGTCAGGGTGAATGTGAGCGCAGGCAAGCTCGTGTACGAAATGCGGATTCCTTTCAAGCCCACGCCGGGGCACCCGTTCGCCCTTGATGTTTCCCTTGGTTCACCCGTTGGCGTCGGTTTTGAAGCCCCAAAGATAGCACCGGGGAATCGGTCGGCGGGGGATCCTTCGGGTGGAGGAGGCATCGAAGCAGGTGCAGGTGGCGACATGGGTGGCGATATGGGAGGTGGTATGGGGGGTGGCATGGGTGGTGAAGGTGGCGGCAGGCATCGAGGCGGGGGGGGAAGAGGAGGCAGGGGTCAGGGATCTGCGAATGTAGAACAATTGAAACTCTGGACAAGAGTCCATCTCTCATCCGTTGACAACGTTCCTCGGTCTTCCCTGAAGGAATGAACGGACGTTTTCCGTCACCTCGTGCATCAGTCTCTTCCTTGCAGCAGTCGTTGCCCAGGCAAAGTGCGGCGTGATGAAACAGTTGCGCGCGCCGGGGAGCGGATTGTCCGGCAGGGGTGGCTCCTGGGAAAGGACGTCAAGCCCGGCCCCTGCGATCCTTCCGGCGTTCAACGCATTGGCAAGGGCCTGCTCGTCGACGAGCTGACCTCTGCCGGTATTGATGAGGAAGGCCGTTGGCTTCATGAGGGAGAGACGGTACGAGTTGACCATCTCTCTGGTTTCCGGTGTGAGCGGGGAGTGGAGCGTTACGACATCGCTTTCGCTGAAAAGTTCATCGAGCGCGATGAAGCTGATGGCTGCCGGCATTGCGGGGATTCGGTTCCCGTTGTAGGCTACGATTCTCATCCCAAATGATGAAGCAGCGGTGGCCACAGCACTCCCAATCCGTCCGAAGCCGACAATACCCATCGTCCTCCCCGCCAACTCCACGAGCGGGTAGTCCCAGAAGGAGAAATCCATCGAAGATGTCCAGCGCCCGTTTCTCACCGCCTCCGTATGGTGCGTGATATGGTGCGCAAGGTTGAAAAGGTGGGCAAACACGAGCTGGACCACCGACATGGTGCTGTAGGCGGGGACGTTGGTAACGGCAATGCCGCGTTCCCGGGCTGCCACTGTGTCAACGACGTTGTACCCCGTCGCCATGACGCCGATGTATTGCAGCCGCGGCATGTCGGCGATCACATTCCTGTTGAGCGGCGTCTTGTTCGTGAGTATAATTTCCGCGTCTTGTCCGCGGCGAACAATCTCCTCAGGGGAGGTTCGCTCAAACACCTCAAGATCACCGAGTTTTGCCAGATCCTCCCAGCTCAAATCGCCACGGTTTAAGGTCCGGCCGTCCAAAACGACAATACGCATGGGGTGCCTCCTCCCTCAATCTTATCAAAAAGGAGGAGTGATTCAATCTCCTGTTCTCCCCTCTCTTGACCGGGAAATTCTCCGCACCCATTGGATTTTGCCGGAAAATTCTACAAATTCATTCCGGTTTTGTATATATCTCTACGCTCTTTTTCATGCCTCATTGCCTGTTTGACGTAAGTCACATTATTTCCCTTGTGTTCTTGCTATATTTTGACACGGATCAAGTGAGATCCCTGGTTATGCAGTTACTGATGTTGTGTGATGGGTATGTTGGCGTAGGGGAAAACGTTATCCACTAAAGTTGAGGTCAGATATGAACCAGGCAAAAACGATGTTCGTGGTGATGTTCGCTTCCCTCCTTGTGTTCGCTCATTCGTCAGCCCAAGCGCAGGCGAAATTCATGAGCAAGGCAAACGGGGCTTGGGAAAGCGCCTCAACGTGGACGATGCTGGCGGGATCCGATTCCGACGGGATCCCCGACGCAAACGATACTGTCCTTGTCACAGGGGGTTTCACGGTTTCCCTCTCCGGCACGAGTGATGCATGTGCCCTCTTGACCATCGACGCAGGCTCTACGGTGGCTCTCACCGGCTCGGGAAACCTGACGGTCAACGCCAATCCCGGAACTGCGACGATTAATGGCACATTGATATTGAGCGGGAGTGGCACGCTTCGAAAGTCCGGGACAGGAACACGCACGCTCGTTGTCGGGAGCGCCGGGAAAGTGACCATCAGCGGGAGCGCACCAACCCCGGTCTTCGATGTGTATTCGCTTTCCCCGACCAGCACATTTGAATACACTGCCTCGGCCAACCAGACTGTTCAGTCGGGGATCGTCTTCGGCAACCTGACTCTCGGAGGAAGCGGTACGAAGCAAGTGGCACCGATCCCCACCGATACGACATTCAGAAGCGAAGGAACGCTCACCGTTGCCACCGGCGTGACGTTCGACGTCTCCACCGACATCCTCTACATCTTTTTCGACGGGAATGTGGTGATTTATGGGACGCTCGATGCCTCCGTGGGAATCACGGTGGTCGTGGTCAACGGTGCGCAATGGCTGAACTACGGTACATATCTTTCCAGCGTGACGCCCGGTTTCGGACACGAGCCCACGACGACATTCAACGGCACTGTGGTCGGCGGTTCGCCGCAGTCACAGTTCTTTTATGATCTTGTCGTGAACGGGTCAATGACCGCGCTCAGCAATTTCACCATCCAGCGCAATGTCACCATTAGCGCCGGTTCCACATTCAATGGGGGGAGCGGCCTGACGCACTCCGTGGGCGGTTCATGGACCAACAACGGCACATTCAACTACGGAACAAGCACGATACTCTTCAATGGGACCTCGAACCAGAACATCGGCGCTTCGACGTTCGGATCCGTGGTGATGAACGATTCGGCCGGGTTCAGACTCACGGGAGACGTGGCCATCGCCTCCGGGAGCACGCTGACACTCAGTGCGGGAAACATTGCCACCGGCGCATTTGCCCTGAGGATCAACTCTACGGATCCGGGTGCGTTGGTGCTTGGCTCGAATTCAATTACGGGAACTGTCACGCGCGCGATCGCTCCGGCAGGAACCGGAACGTACAACTTTTTCAATGCAAACGCTTTTGTGATACCCGGCGGCACGGGGAACCCTTCGGCGATCACCGCAACGGTGTATCCCGGGATCAATCCTCCCAACCTTCCGTCGCCGACCGATACGGCCATTTCGGCGAAACGGTACTATGCGATTTCCGCCGCAGGAATTGGAACTGGATTCCTGTACACCATGCGCCTTCCCTACGCGCAATCCGAGGTGCGGGGCGACGAATCGCACTACACGATGTGGAAAAACGACGGGAGCGGTTGGTTTAACGTTCTCCTCTCCGGCCCTCCGGATACCGTCAATAACTTTGTTCAACAGTCGGGCCTGACAGGGTTCTCCAACTGGATGATCGCCCAGGACAATGGAGCGCTCCCCATTCAACTCGCCTCGTTCAGTTGCACCCTTGACCCGGGAGAGAATGGGGTACTGCTGTCATGGGTTACCGTCTCTGAAATCCGGAATTATGGGTTCTTTGTTCAAAGAAGCGCGACCCCGACGGATGGCTTTGTGGACCTTCCGGAGAGCTTCAAACCCGGCAATGGGACGACGGTGAATCGGAATGTGTACTCATGGTCCGACAAAAACGTTCCGACTGGTGTGTATTATTATCGGCTGCGACAAATCGATCTGGACGGCGCTGTGCATCTGACCGAGGCGAAGGAAGTCAATGTGGCGGCGACGACGGGAGTTGGAGATGACAAGACTCCCGTGGCATTCGCACTTCACCAGAACTACCCGAACCCGTTCAATCCTTCGACGCGCATCATGTTCTCCGTCGAGGATGCCCGTTACACGACCCTCAAGGTCTATAATGTCTCCGGGCAGGAGGTTGCATCACTGTTTTCTGGTGTCGCCCAACCTGGTACGCAATACACCGTCATCTTCGACGGGAGCAACAAACCAAGCGGCGCGTACTTTTGCAGGCTGACAAACGGCGACAAGACCTCATTGAAGAGGATGATTCTCGTGAAGTAGTCTCTGTCCCGGTTCCCCGCGAGAGTGATGGAAACCCAGCCCCCGGCACTGCGTGCCGGGGGTTTCTTTTTTTGCGCGGCTGGGGTCATGTGTTCACCCGTCATTCACCTGAGCAGACCGTGGGGCAATTCAACGGAGAATTCCGTAATTTGTTCGAAGAAACTGACAGAGCGGGATGACAGACCCCATTGTTCAACGGGCACTCGACCCGTATGCAGCACTACGATATCCCGAGTACCGCCACTATATTTTTGCCTCCTTTCTTTTCACCGTCGCCCTGCTGATCCAGGAAGTTGCGCTGGGGTATGAGCTGTATCTTCTGACGCGCGATCCCCTGGCTCTCGGCTTCGTCGGCCTCGTCGAAGCCATACCGTTCATCGGTCTCTCGCTGTATGGCGGCCACGTCGCCGACCGGAAGAGCAAGAGGCGGATCATCCTGTGGAGCACATGGGTCATCACTTTCGGCGCCATCGTGCTCCATTTCGCCGCGAGGTGGGTGGAGAGCGGCATGGTCTCGACCCCGGTGTTCGTGGGCGTGGTGTACGCGACGATCTTCCTGATCGGCGTCTGCCGTGCGTTCCAGTCCCCTGCGGGTTCCTCCCTCCGGGCCTTTCTCGTCCCCATTACCGTGTACGAAAATGCGGCCACATGGAGCAGTTCGTCATGGCAGGCGGGTGCGATCGTCGGGCCGGCGCTCGGGGGCTTTCTGTTTGCCTGGATGGGATTTTCCGATGCCCTGCTGGTTGTTGCCGCCCTGCTTGCCATCGCTGCAGTGCTCTTTTCGCGGGTCGGCGACCGGGGAATGAGTCTCAAGGCGGAGCAGACGCCTCTCCTGGCGAGCGTCAAGGAGGGGATTCGGTTT
>Ga0182010_10000031_pt1 | contig 72404 bp, 68 predicted proteins | sample 611E1MmetaG_FD_120488 | JGI IMG/M metagenome (GOLD analysis project Ga0182010, IMG submission 120488) | Permafrost microbial communities from Stordalen Mire, Sweden - 611E1M metaG | ecosystem: Environmental > Terrestrial > Soil > Wetlands > Permafrost | place: Sweden: Stordalen | collected... | reverse complement strand
GATCCCGGAGGACGTCAAGGCCGTGGCTCTCGACGTGCTCCGCCATCGGATCCTTCTCACCTACGAGGCCGAGGCGGAGGACGTCACCAGCGAGCAGCTCGTCGAGCGGCTGCTCGATCGGGTTCTGGGTGGCGAAGACCATGAACGGCTCGGGCAGCTTGTGGGTCTGGTCTCCGAGCGTCACCTGCCGCTCCTGCATCGACTCGAGCAGCGCCGACTGCACCTTGGCCGGCGCCCGGTTGATCTCGTCGGCGAGCAGCAGGTTGGTGAACACGGGCCCCTTGCGGGCGACGAACTCGCCGGTCCGCTGCTGGTAGATCATCGTGCCCGTAAGGTCCGCCGGCAGGAGGTCCGGGGTGAACTGGATGCGCGAGAACTGCAGGTCGAGCACCTGGCCGAGGGTCCGCACCGCGAGAGTCTTGGCGAGGCCCGGGACGCCCTCGACCAGAACGTGACCGCGGCAGAGCAGGGCGATCATCATGCGGTCGAGCACCGAGCCCTGGCCCACGATCACCTTCTTCATCTCGCGCAGCGCCGCCTGCACCTCGAGCGATTCGGCCCGCACCTTCTCGTTGAGCGCCACAAGATCCGTCTCGCTGACCGCCATCTCCGTCTCCCCTGCGGTGCACGGCTTCGCCTCGCGGCCGACACCGACACGCGATCGACAAGCAACAACTATGCCGATCCCGCCGGTTCCGCCAAGTGCTGCAATCGCAGTGGTTTGTGGTTTCGAAATGGTCTCCGACGGGCATTCCCGGCACGCCTTTTTGGCGCCGGGCGCCGCCGTTGCACGCGCCGCGGAGGGCCCTTCCCGCATCGACGCAAAATTCGTGGTGACCATGAGCCGGTGCGCCCGCCGGTCGGGACGGGAGTCTCGCCTGGGCGCGGGTCCGAGCGGGATCGGAGCGCCTGAGGCCGGGACCTCTCAGGTCGCCTTGGAGTGGACGAGGACTTCCTTGCTCAGCCGACCCCGCAGGTTGTCCTTCTGCACCTCGAGGTCGTAGCGACCCTGGAGGTTCATCCAGAACCGCTCGGAGGTGCCGAAGTACCGTGCGAGCCGGAGGGCCGTGTCGGCGGTGATCGCGCGCTTCCCGTGCACGATCTCGTTGATGCGCCGGGGGGGCACGCTCGTATCCTTCGCGACCCGGTACTGGGACAGCCCGAGGGGTTTGAGAAACTCCTCGAGCAGGACCTCCCCGGGGTGCACCGGCGAGAACCGCGCCGCCCTGGGAGACCTCCGTCGCTTAGTGGTCGTCGACAATCTCGACTTCGTAGGCATCGCCGTCCCTCCACACGAAGCAGATCCGCCACTGGTCGTTGATCCGGATGCTGTGTTGACCCTCCCGTTCCCGCGACAGCCTCTCCAGCCGGTTGCCGGGGGGAACCCGAAAGTCCGCGAGAGCCTCCGCCGCGTCGAGCATGGTGAGCTTCCGCAGCGCGACGCGCTGAAGATCAGTCGGAACGCGGCGAGAGCGCTGTCGCCCGAAGACCCTCCGGGCCTCATCGTCGCGGAAGCTCCGGATCATCGGAACGAAGCATAACGCAGAGCGATAATACTGTCACGCGTTATGGCTGGACGAGGGCATTCGTGGCTGTCACCTTAGGCAGTCTCGCAAGGCGTGAGGGTGGCGGGTCTTCCACAGTTCAGCTCAGTGCGTAGGTGACACCTAGCCAACTCAGGTCACCGTTTCTTCTCTTCTTCGGAATGAGCGACCCACTCCCGCGCTCGTTGCTGACCCTCGGCGATCTGACTTGGCGTCATGAGGCGCTCGACCCTGTCCCTCTCCTGGTGTGCGGCCGATGCGACTGATTCCCCACCGGCGGCTGCAAGAGCGTTCCACTTGTACGCCTCGACGAGGTCGCGTGGGACGCCGGTTCCGCTCTCGTACATCCCTCCGAGTGTGAATTGTGCGTTGGTGTTGCCCTGGTCTGCGGCTTTGCGGTACCAACGGGCGGCCTCGGTGTCGTCCCTCGGGACGCCGGTGCCGTTAGCGTACATCAGCCCAAGTTGGGCTTGTGCGTGGGCGTTCCCCTGATCTGCGGCCTTCCGGTACCAGCGGGCGGCCTCGGCGGCGTTCAGCGGGACACCCCTGCCGTTCTCATACATCGTTCCGAGTTGGGCTTGTGCGTTTGCGAAACCCTGATCCGCGGCCTTGCGGTACCAGCGGACTGCCTGGGCATCGTCCCTAGAGACGCAGGTGCAGCCTTCGTACATCACCCCGAGTTTGAATTGGGCGTAGGCATCGCCCTTGTCTGCGGCCCTTCGGTACCAGCGGGCCGCCTCGGCAAGATTCTTCGGGACGCCCGTGCCGGTCTCATATACCCACGCGAGGTTGGCTTGTGCGTAGACATTGCCTTTGTCTGCGGCTTTGCGATACCAACGGGCGGCCTCGACATCATCTTTCGAAACGCCCGAGCCGTGGGCGTACATCCACCCGAGCCTGGCCTGTGAGTCGGTCTCGCCTTGGTCTGCGGCCTTGCGGTACCAGCGGGCGGCCTCGACGTCGTCTTTCGGAACACCCTCGCCGTCGGCGTACATCGACCCGAGGTTGCACTGTGCGTCGGGGTTCCCCTGATCTGCAGCCTTGCGGTACCAGCGGACCGCCTCGCCAAGGTGCTTTGGCACGCCGGAACCGTTGTGGTACGACCACGCCAGGGAGTATTCTGCATTGGCGAAGCCCTGATCTGCGGCCTTGCGGAGCCAGCGGACGGCCTCGACACGGTCCTTCGGGACGCCTTCGCCCCTCGCGTACATTCTCCCGAGCGCGTACTGGGCCTCGGCGAACCCTCCGTTGGCGAGCGGCGTCAAACGCCTAATAGCGGTCTTGTAGTCGCCCGCCTTGTACGCCTTCTCTCCCCTCCAGTAGTCCCACCTGGTGCACGAGGGAAGAACGAGCACCGCCAGCACCATCGCTAGCCTGCGGACCTGCATTCGACGCCTCCGCAACGAGTCTAGCTCCGTTCCGTTTGGGGTTCTCATGGCCCCGGGGCGGTCCCAAGGGTACCGCCGTTTGTCCTGCGTGCGTGGCACCCACAAACTGCGTGCCAGCGGATCGATCAGTACCAGGTACGACCCAATCAACTTTCGGTTGGGGCTGGCACTTCGGCTTGCGTCTCGACTCCCAGCGGTTTCGAAACGTCGACCATTCCGTCCTCGGCCGGCGTCAGCTCGAAGCCGCGGCGCTCGAACAGGGTGATCATCCGGCGGTTGTCCGAGGTGGTCTGGGCGACGATCCGCTTTGCGCCCCAGCCGGACGCGATCTCGAGGCAGTAGTCGGTCAAAACGGAGCCGAGGCCCTTGTTCTGCCAGGCGTCCGTGACCAGCACCGCGTACTCGACGCTCTCGTGGTCGGGGTCCGCGACCAGCCGGCCCACGCCGACAAGACGCCGCTCGTCGCCGTCGGCAGTCTCCGCCACGATCGCGATCTCGCGGTCGTAATCGATGAAGCAGTAGCGGGTCGCGGCCTGATGGGTGGACCACTGGAACATGTAGCGGAAGCGGGAGTAGATCGTCTCGCGGGAGCAGCTCGCGAGCATCGCCTTCCACATTGGCTCGTCCTCCGGGCGGATCGGTCGCAGCACGAGGCGAGCGCCGTCGGGCAAGGAGGCAGGGTGCACGTACTCGTCGGGGTACGGGCGCAGGGCGAGGTGCGCGTAGGGCTTGCCGGGGTGCGCGATGGCCGCGCGGTCCACGATGACGCGGGCGTCCAGGGCGATGGCGCCGCTCGGGGTGACGAGCAGGGGGTTGACGTCGAGCTCGCGGATCTCGGGGCAGTCTGCGACCAGGTACGACAGGCGCATGAGGATCTCGATCAGCCGGTCGACGTCGACCGCCGGCCGCCCGCGGAAACCGCGCAGCAGCGGCCAGGCGCGCAGCGACTCCAGCATCCGTCGGGCTAGGCGTTCGGAAAGCGGCGGCAGCCCGAGGGCGCGGTCGCCGAACACCTCTGCCGAGACTCCCCCGAGCCCGGCGAGGATCACCGCGCCGAACACTGGGTCCGTCTTCGCGCCCAGGATCACCTCGACGCCGTCCCCGGCCGACACCATCGGCTGCACGGTGATCCCTTCGATGCGGGCGCCGGGGACGCGCTCGCGGGCGTTGCCGACGATCCGCTCGAACGCAGCGCGCACCGCGGCGCCGTCGGCGAGGCCGAGCGCCACCCCGCCCACGTCGCTCTTGTGGGTAACATCCGGCGAGAGGAGCTTCGCCACGACCGGGTAGCCGATGCGGTCGGCAATGGCAACGGCGTCGTTGGGGGTCGCCGCCGGCTGCGGGCGCGTGACGGGAATCCCATACGCCTCCAGCAGGCTCTTCGATGCGGCCTCCGAGAGCGTGTCGCCGCTCGGCGGGATGAGAGACTCGAAGCGCGTGCGCAGCTCGGCGCGGTCGAGCGTGAACGTGACCGGGACGTCGCGCGGCGTCTCGTAGAGGATCTCGAGGTTGCGAGCGTACGCCACCAGGGTCATGAACGCCTTGACGGCTTCTTCCGGGGTCCCATACGAGGCGACGCCTGCCCGCGTGAGGATGCCGAGCCCCTCCCGCACGCTCTTGCCGCCGAGCCACGCTGCGAGGATCGGCTTGGATGTCGTGGCGGCGAGCGCACCGAGTTCTCTGGCCGTCGCGCTGGGGTTGGTCATCGCCTGCGGAGTAAGGATGGCGAGCACCGCATCCACACCGGGGTCGGCGAGCACTGCGGCGGTCGCTTTGGCGTAGCGGCGCGACGTCGCGTCTCCCAGCACGTCCACGGGGTTGCCGTGGGACCAGGCAGGCGGGAGGGCCTCGTCGAGCTTCGCAACCGTTTCGGGCGAGAGCTCGGCGAGGATTCCGTCGCGGGCGATGAGGGCGTCGGTGGCCATGACGCCGGGCCCGCCGGCGTTGGTCACGATGGCGAGGCGCGGGCCGGCCGGCCCGCGGTGACGGCCCACCAGCTCGGCGCAGTTGAAAAGGTCCCCGATCTCGAACACGCGCGCGATCCCGGCGCGCTCGAATGCGGCCTCGTAGATCGCGTCCTCGGAGGCGAGCGCCCCGGTGTGCGACGCGGCCGCGCGGGCGGACTCCGGGAACCGTCCCGCCTTGTAGGCCACGATCGGCTTGGTGCGCGCGAAGGCGCGCGCCGCGGTCATGAACTTCCTCGCGTTGCGCAGCGACTCCACGTACAGGATCACCGACTCGGTCTGCTCGTCCTCGCCGAAGTAGTCGATGAGGTCGCCGAAATCGACGTCGAGCATGTTCCCGATCGAGACGAAATGGGAGAAGCCGATGCCCTGCTCGAGAGCCCAGTCGAGGACCGACGTGCACAGTGCTCCCGACTGCGAGATGAAAGCCACCTTGCCGGGCTTCGGCATTCCGAGCGCAAAGGTGGCGTTGAGGTCGAGGGCGGGCACGATGATGCCGAGGCAGTTCGGCCCGACGATACGCATCCCGTCAAAGCGGCGGGCCTCAGCGAGGACGCGCTCCTCGAGCGCCGCGCCCGCCGGGCCGGTCTCGCGGAACCCGGCCGAGACGATGACGAGCCCCAGGATGCCGGCCTCCCCGCACGCCCGGACGACCGCGGGCACCTCCTCGGCCGGCGAGCATACGACAGCGAGGTCGGGCGTGCGCGGGAGCTCGCGTACCGACGGGTAGCACGACACGCCGGCGACCGCCTCGCACGCGGGGTTCACCGGGTAGACGACGCCCCGGAAACCCGAGCCTACGAGGTTCCGGAGCACGGTCCCCGAGACGCCCTTCGGGTTCTCCGTCACACCCACCAGCGCGATCCGCTGGGGCTTGAAGATCCGGTCCAGTCTGTGGACGTCCACCACACCTCCCGCCCCGACATGGTACCCCGCCCGGCGTCGGGCGGTCGCCGATCCCGACATGCAGGCCGTTCGAAGCTGCGTTCCCCGGGCGGCTGTTCGGGGGAGCCCATTCCCGCCCGGCGAAACCTCTTGGTCGCGCCGGCGTATCCTTAAAAGTGAACGTGGCCCTGGCCGCAGATCCCAAGGAGGAATGATGCGCAACCGAGGCCGCGGCCTCGCCGCGGCGCTGACGCTGTCGGCTTCTGCAGTTTGGTGCGCGGCCGCAGCCGCCCCCGCCTACATTCGATACCCGGACATCAACGGCAACCGAATCGTGTTCGCGGCCGAGGGCGACCTCTGGGTCGCGAGCGATGCCGGCGGCGTCGCTCGCCGGCTGACGACCCACCCGGGGACCGAGTACTTCCCGCGCTTCTCCCCGGATGGGAAGTGGATCGCCTTCACGGGCGAATACGACGGCAACCAAGACGTCTACGTCATTCCCGCCGAGGGCGGCGAGCCCCGGCGGCTGACGTGGCATCCGGGCGCCGACCAGGTCGTCGGATGGATCCCGGACGGCACGAAGGTGCTATTCCGCAGCCGCGCCGAGAACCCCCAGGCGTGGGAACTATTCGCCGTCGGCCTCGACGGGTCCGATCCGGAGAAACTCCCGCTCGGTTGGGCGGCTCGGATCGACATTGACCCCGACTCCGGGATCTGGGCGTTCAATCGCGTGACCTCTGAGGGGCGAACCTGGAAGCGCTATCGCGGCGGCATGGCCAGTGACATCTGGGTCGGTCGGCCCGAGCTAGCAGACTTCAGGAAGGTGGGCGACCTCGGCAGCCCGCAGGAGTTTCCCATGTGGCACGGGGGAAGAATCTACTTCTCGTGCGACGATGGGGGCACCATCAACATCTGGTCCATGAAGCCCGACGGGTCTGACCGCAGGCGCCACACCGAATTCAAGGAGTGGGATGCGCGCTGGCCGGCGATGAGCCGCGACGGACGCATTGCCTTCACACTCGGCGGCGATATCGAGGTGTTCAACAGCTCTGACAATTCAGTTCACAAAGTGAACGTGGAACTCCCCAGCGACCGCACCCTCACGCGCGTGCGCTACCCGGAGCCCGGCCGGACGCTGACCTCGTTCGACATTGCGCCGACTGGCGACCGGGTCGCCATCGTGACGCGAGGCGAGATCTTCACCATCCCAATCAAGGACGGGCCAACCATGCCGGTGACGAAGGGTCACGGCGCCCGCGAGAGTTGGGCCGGCTTCGCCCCCGACGGCAAGCGTCTCGTGTACGTTACCGACGCACCGCGCGAGGAGGAGATCCGCACCACCGACGCATGGGGACGGGGAGAGCCCAAGGTGGTCGTGCCCGCCGGCCAGAGTGGTTACCACTACACGCCGGCGTGGTCGCCTGACGGCAAGCTCATCGCCTACTCGGACCAGACCCAGACGCTATACGTGGTGCCCGCCGATGGCGGCACGCCGAGAGTCGCGGATCACAGCGACCAGGCCGCCATCCGCGACTACGCCTGGAGCCCGGACGGACGCTGGCTCGCCTACTCGAAGGCCGCCCGCACCGACTACTCCGCGATCTGCATCTACGACACCAGGGATGGGATGGTCCACCGCGTCAGCGGGGCCTTCACCAACGACTACTCGCCGGCGTGGGACCCACAGGGGCGTTACCTCTACTTCCTCTCCAGCCGCGCCACCAACCCCGTCCTCGACTCCAACGACGCCAACGTGATCGAGGCGAAGAACACCCAACCGTTCATGGTCCTGCTGCGCACGGACGTGCCTAACCCGTTTGCCGCCACCAAGGGCTTGCCGGAGGCGGAGAAGGGGGGCGAGAAGGCCAAGGACGGGAAGGCGAGGACCGACGAGAAGAGCAGCGAGGCCAAGAAGCCCGAGAGCAAGGACGCCAGCAAGGACGACAAAGCTGAGAAGCCTCCGGAACCCGTGGGGATTGACTTTGACGGCCTGGCGGAGCGCTACCTCGAGCTGCCGAACGTGGACCGCGGGCGCTACTCCAACATCGGCGCGACCGCGAAGTTCGTCTACTTCCTTTCGGCGCCGATTAAGGGCATGGGCGAGCAGCCGGCGCTGTTCGAGGAAGGCGAGCCGGACGCCACGCTCTACAGCTACGACCTCGACAAGAAAAAGCTCAAGCCGTTCACCGAGGGCGTCTCGGCCTTCGCCGTCGCCCTCAAGGCTGACAAGCTCGCGGTGATGAAGAAGCGCGGCGACATCTTCGTTTTCGACGCCGGCACCACTGCGGGCGATGCGGGAGAAGCAAAGATCTCGCTGGACGGCGTCGTGGTGGAGCTCGATCCGCGGGAGGAGTGGGCGCAGATCTTCTGGGAGGCGTGGCGGCAGGAACGCGATTTCTACTGGGACGCGGGCATGGGTGGCCTCGACTGGAAGGCGATCGGCGAACACTACGCGACGCTGTTGCCGAGGCTCGGCGCCCGCTCCGATCTTCAAGACCTCATCGGCGAGATGATCGGCGAGCTCAACACCTCTCACACGTACGTGTTCGGCGGCGACCCGGGCGTGCGGGTCCCGCACGTATCCACCGGCCTCGTCGGTGCCGACGTGAAACGCGAGGGCAACGCGTATAGGGTGGTGCGGATCTACCGCGGCGACCCCGCCGACAACGTGCGCTCTCCGCTCGACGAGCCGGGGGTGAACGTCGTCGAGGGCACCTACATCCTCGCCGTCAACCACCGTCCGTTCGCCAAGGCCAGGCCGTTCGTTGCCGCCTTCGAGGAGCTTGCCGAAAAGGATGTGGTCCTAACCGTCAATTCGAAGCCGGGTCCGGAGGGTGCCCGCGACGTCGTCGTCCGGCCGCTCGGAACCGACCGCGAACTTCGCTACGCCGATTGGGTGCGGAAGAACCGAGAGTACGTGGCGGCGAAGACCGGGGGGAAGATCGGGTACATCCATCTCACCGACATGCAGACCGATGGGATGACCGAGTTCAACACCTGGTTTTTCCCACAACTCGACAAGGAAGGCATGGTCGTCGACTGTCGGTGGAACGGCGGTGGCTGGGTTTCCCAGATCATCCTCGAGCGCCTCCGTCGCAAGGTGGACAGCTTTGACCGCGCGCGAGGCGGCAACATCGAGACGTATCCTGCACGCACGCTGAACGGGCCGTTCGTCGTGCTCACCAACCAGTTTGCGGGTTCCGATGGGGACATTTTCCCGGCCGCCGTCCAGCTCGAGAAACTCGCCCCTGTGATCGGCATGCGTTCGTGGGGTGGCGTCGTAGGGATCAACGAAATCCGGCCGCTCGTGGACATGGGCCTCCTCACCGAGCCCGAGGCCGCCTGGAATGATCCGAACCACGGATGGACGATCGAGAACCACGGCGTGGATCCGGACATCGTGGTGGAGAACCTCCCCCAGGACCTCGTCAGGGGAACCGACGCGCAGCTCGACCGCGCCATCGCGGAGGTGATGAAGCTGCACAGCGCGCGCCCGCCCCTCAGGCCGAAATTCGACAAAGTGCGAGACCGCAGTCGGGATGCCTTCAGGAAGGAACTGATCCAACCGTAGGGTCCAGAAACGCTCCAGCGATGTCGGCGGGCGGCGGAGTCTCCACCGCCCGCGTTCTCTCGGCCGCGACGACGATGAGGCTCTTGCGAAGTTGCGGTAGCATCGTTTCCGGAGCATTGGACCGTGCTGGGATTGGCCAAAGCGGGGAGCGGTAGCGGGAGGCGGGTGCGCCGGGTCGGCCTCGCGTCGGCTACGCTGCTGCTGGCCAAAGGGGCGTTCGGGCTCACGCATCCGGTGGTGTCGCTGCTCTGCGCCGGAACGGAGCCCGGCGCGCCGACTGCCTGCCTCGCATACGCCAACGCCTTCCGCTCGGTGACCTACCCGGTGCGATGGGTAGCGCCGGAGCAGTGGCGCGGCGCGCCCGGTGAGGTCGTGGTGGTTCCCGGCACGGAGGTTGGCAAACTCTCGAGTGAGGTTCGGACCAGGCTCGTCGCGTTCGTGGAGGCGGGCGGCGATCTCGTCACCGCGCTCGACACCTCACTCGCTCGCGCCCTGGGTCTGGAGTTCGCCGAAACGTCGATTGCGGTGACGGGCACCCGGGATGCGGCGGCGCCCGGTCTCTCCATCCGGTGGCGCGTCCCCGCCCAGGTGCGTCCGTTCACGGTCCCACAGAACGGGAAGGTCTTCTCTTGGACCGAGGCCCGTGCGTACCCGCTGGTAGCGGCATTTCGCCGCGGCCATGGGGACGTGCTCTTCCTGGGCGTCGAGCTGGACGACCAGAACCCTCTCGGCACGTCGCGGTTCCCGTTCTTCCTCCAGGCGGTCGGCTCGGCGTTCGAGGTGTCGCCGCCGCTGGCCTCCTCACGCCTCGTGTTCTACGCGGACCTCGGAGATCACAACGGGCACGACCCAGAGGCGATCGCGGCTGCGTGGTGGCGCCGGGGGATCCGCGAGGTGCACGTCGGGACGTGGGACGCCTTCGAGGCCAAGTGGGAACTGTACGAGCGGCTCATCGCGGCCTGCCACCGGCGCGGGATCCTGGTCTACGCCTGGTTCGAGCTGCCCGAGGTCACGAGGCCTTTCTGGGACGCGCACCCCGAGTGGCGGGAAAAGACCGCCAGCGGCGCGGACGCGCACGTGGACTGGCGCCGCCTGATGGCGCTCTCCATCCCCGAGTGTTTCGAAGCCGTGGCCCGCTGGGCCAACGACCTGCTCCTGCGCTTCGACTGGGACGGTGCCGATCTGGCCGAGGTCTACTTCGAGTCGCCGATGGGGCTGGAGCAGCCCGAGGTATTCACGCCGATGAACAGTGTCGTGCGCGAGGCGTTTCGGGCACGCTCAGGTTTCGATCCGAAGGACCTCTTCGACGAGCGGTCGCCTCGCTTCTTCGAGCGTGACCCCGCCGCGCTCGAATCGTTCTTCTCGTACCGGCGCGACGCGGCGGTCGACCTGCACGAGCGCCTGCTCGGGGTGATCGCCGGGGTCCGGGAGCGCAAGCCGCACCTCGATGTCGTGCTCACGCTCGTGGACGCCCTCTACGATACGAGCATGCGCGACCGCCTCGGCATCGACACGCAGCGGATCGTTTCCCTGGGGGCGAGGTTCCCGTTTGAGCTGCAGGTCGAGGACCCGTTCACGCTGTGGGTGTTGGGCCCCGAGCGCTACGCAAAGATCGCCGCCGACTATGCGCGAATCGTCCCGCCCGGACAGCGGCTCGCGGTGGACGTCAACGTCGTCCCGCGAGGGGGAGATGTCCGCCCCACCGCCCAGCAGACGGGTCTCGAGCTCTACCGCCTGGTCGCCGAGGCGCGCCGCAGCTTCCCGAGGGTTTGTCTGTACTCCGAGGCGACGGTTTACCCGCAGGACGGCGCCCTGCTGCCGAGCGCCCTCGCGGCCACGGCGAGCATCGCACCCTCAGGTGCCCACGAAGCCATCGTGGAGAGCGACGGCACAGTCGAGCTCTCGACGGGGGCCGGTTCGGTCGCCGTCCGCCTCGACGGCCGCAACTGGCCTGCCGTCCACGGTGGCGACATGCTCCTCCCGCGCGGGCGCCACGTCGTTGAGTGGGAGGAGGGCACCGGCCTTTCAAGCCGCCTGCGCCTCCTTGGCATCACGGGTGTGCTCCTGGACGCGAACGCGGAAAGCGGCGCTCTGAGCGTGCGCTACGCGTCGCCTGCCCGGGTGTTCGTGCTGCTTCCGTTTCGGCCGGGGCGGACCGAGGTGGACGGGAAACCCCTCGCGCTCGCGGTCGCACAGAGCGATCCTGGCTTCGTGCTTTGCGCCCCCGCCGGCGAACACGTCCTCATCATCGCGCCGTGACGGATTGATTGGTGGGCCTGCGCGAAAAGAGGGCGCTCCGATCAGCGCGTTCGTGCCTGGGAATCCGGCACGAGCGCGACATCTTCGAGGATGACGACGCCTTTGGGGGAACGGTCGAACACGAGGCGAATCACCCTCAGACTCGACGGGTCGAAACGCGGCGCCGCGGCGACGAACGACGCAAGCGGCAGCTCGAAGTCCTGCAGCACGGGCTCCGTCGCCTTGCCGTAGAACCCGCTCTCGTCGCGAAGCTTGGTGAACCTCGCCACGAGTGGCAGAGGGACGGCGCGGAAGCGGCTGATCGGGAGCCGCGCCACGGCACCCGCGCCATCCGCGAGTTCCACGCTGAAATCGAGCGGCTGGGGCGGCTGGTCCTTGGTCGGTGTCGCTGCGGGTGGTTGGTCCGCTCCCTTGGGCTGTTTCCCTGCCGTCTCGGGTTTCGGTAGCTCTTCGTCGCTCTCGGCGAGGGCGAACACCAGCGAGGATCGTCGGCTCAACATGTTCCTCTATGGAGTGGTTGCCGTGGACGATCAGCACGAGCGGGAACGGCCCCTCGCCGAGCGGGTATCAGACGCGGCCGTTGCGCGGGAAGTGCTTCGCGTCGAAACCCCAGTACCAAGCCCGGGCCTTCATCTTGAACCCCTCATTCCCCTTGAGGAACGGCGTGGCATCGACCGACTCGGTCTTGATGGCGACGCCTGTGGCGAACTCGGGACGTCGAGCAGCCCGAGGCCGGGGCGAAACGCAGCGCCGGCGGCGACGGCCATGACCACCATGGCGGCGGTGACGCTGAGCGCGGCGCCTCGCAGCGTGGCCGGACCGGGATTGAGCGCCCTCCCGGATTCTGCGATGCGGCCCCGGAGCTTGCGCCACTTCCCGGCGCCGGACCGTGCCGGCTCAGCTACGGCGTCGAGGTTCGGGCCATCTATCATGAGCCCTCCGCTCCGCCCCCCGTGCTCGCGATCCCGGGACGGCTCGCGCCCGACATCCTACTCAATTCCGACGTCGGCCACGGTGTGAAGGTCGTGGGCGCCGACCCGGTTCGGGATTGGCACGACAGGATTGGCACGACAAGGATCGGCTCGACCCCTTGTCCCGGTGCTCTGCGGCGGCTACCCTCGCAGGGCGTGAGGAGCGAGCGCACCAACAGACGCGAGTACCGCCTCTACCGCGCGGTGCAGGCGCTCGGCCGTGCCATGCCGTTCTGGATGCTGCAGAAGATCGGCGCGGTGCTGGGTGTCGTCTTCCTCCTGGCGTCCTCCCGCCGTCGCACGGTGATGCGAAACCTCGCGCGCGTGTATCCCGGTCGGTCCGCGTTGTCCCATTTCGGGGTCGCGCTGCGGTGTGCCGCCCACTTCGGCCGGATCACGTTCGATTTCATCAAATGGTCGCACGCGCCCGCCGAGACGATCCGCCGCAAGGTCAGCTGCGAGGGTCAGGAGAACATCGCGGAGGCCGTGCGCCGGGGTAAGGGGTGCTTCGTCCTCTCGGCGCACTTCGGCCACTGGGAAGTGGCGGCGCAGTGGCTGGCCGTCAGCGGCTTTCCCCAGGGCATGGTGTACCGCCCGCTCGAAAACCCGCTCGTGGAGGAGGAACTCGCGCGGACCCGCACGCAGTTCGGCAATACCCTGATCCCAAAGGAAGGAGCGCCGCGGGGGATCATGAGGACGATCCGTCGCGGGGGCCTCGTCGACATCCTCCTGGACCAGAAGGCCGATCTGGAGCACAGCGTCATCGTGACCTTCCTGAACGTTGCGACTCCCACAACGCCATCACTCGCGAAGATCGTACTCGCGACCGGTGCAGCGGTGGTGCCGCTGTTCTCGTACCCGGACGGGACGGGCTACAGTTTTCGCCTCGATCCACCGGTCCCCGTCGAGCCCGGCGACACAGTCACCACCTTGACCCAGCGTTACAACGACGCCGTCTCCCGCGAGATCTTCGCGCATCCGCACCTGTGGTTCTGGTTCCACGACCGCTGGACGCCGCGCAAGCGCCGCAGCACGGGGCTGTAGCCGTCACCTCGGTGTGCGCCCCCGGGAGCATCGAAGCCGTCTGTGCCTTCCAGGCGTTCATATCGCTCCCCGTCCAAACATCGCGTTTTCGTTGTCATCTTGAGGCGCCCGGGCGCGAGGGGGCCGTGGAGAACCACTGTTATCGCGAGGAGTTCCGCCAAAGGCGGGACGACGTGGCGATCTCGCCGACTTCCACGAGATTGCTTCGCCTCGCCAGCGGCGGGGCTCACAATGACAGTAAGGTGGGGGGCCTTGCTGTCATTCCTCTACGAAAGACGGTGAATTGGCATCAGGCGAACTGGTCCTTCTTGAGCACGACCTGCTCGTAGAAATCGATGCCTGTCGCCGACAGTCGCGCCGCCTCGGGCCGGCTCGAGCCGTCCGCGGCGACTGTGAAGACCATGCCGCCGAGCTCGGCGAGATACTCGAGGTCCGGCCGGATGCCGCGCCCTGCGGCCTGTTCGGCGACCGCCGTCTCCAGCTCGGCAAGGGGCAACGGTTGGAAGCCGTGCTCCCGCCACTGCCGGTAGAGGCGGGCGAAGATGGCGCGTCGGAGCGAGGAGTCGAACGCGGCCTTCGGGGCGGCGCGAAACACGGGACCCGCGATCGGGAACACCACCCGCCCCGCGGTCGGGTTCACGAGCAGGGCAAAGGCGATCCAGAGCGAGATCGCTCCGAGCCCCACGGTGAACACCGCGATCGGGAGGTCGAACGCCCGCGTGCCCGCGACGGCGTTGGCGAGCTTGCAGACGTACAGGAGATCGATGTCCAGCAGGAACGCGAGCAGCAGCCCGCTGTAGAAGCCGAAGCCATACGTGATCACCACGAAGATCACGAGCGAGGCCGCCTCGACGGCGTGGACGATCGCCGCGTCCGGGACGAACCCCCTTGCGAGCGAGTCGAGTACCCACCAGTTGAGCGTCCAGTTGAACGCGAACGCGGTGAACAGCGTGCCGCCGTAGAGGTTCTTGTTGGCGAACCCCATCAGGCCGGCCAGGAGCTGGCAGCCGGCGCCAAAGAGGAGGCACATCACGGCGGCCGTTTTCAGCCCCGTGGGCGTCAGGCGGAAACCGAACGCGATGGGCGTGAGCGCGGCGCACCCGAGCGCCAGGCCGATCAGCCCGAGGGGTGTCGGCTCCGCGAAGATTTCGTGGTGGGGGGTCGCGGCAAGGTCGATCTTCCGGATCATCGTGTGTCCTCCAGTACTGCATCCAACATCCGGCGACTGCGGAGCGCTGACGTCACGCGGCACCGGCGGATTTGAATACCCCTCCCGGTGTTAGGCCGGAGTGTCTACTTCATCGGGGCAACGTCCCTCGCCGGCCAAGCAGCCCCGCAGGCGTGCCTGCTGCAAGCGCTGTTTAGACGGCTGGCGTGTGCTGGCCGAGTTGCTTGCTGACGGCAGCAACGAGGTGATGTAGGAGTTCATCGGGGTCGGCATAGCCCCCACACTCGAATTGGGATTCAATGTCATTACCGGAAATCTCCGCATCGCAATGGTAGATCCAGCAAGTGAGAGGCGTGCCGGGAATTGCCGTCGTGAAGAAGGCCTCCTTTCGACCTTGGCGCACCCAAATGGGTGGTTCAGCGTCGCGTGGCCACGCCTTGGCAAGCTCGGCGAAACACCGCCGCTGGAACGGCGTCACACCCTCCGAGTCAGGCCGAATGGAAGCTGACCAAGCCTTCCGCCAGTGACGATGCCACTCTCGGTTCTCGCGCAGCCACTTGCCTAAACTCTTGATCATTCCTTGTCCAGACGCCTGACTTTAGAGAGTTTTGCCAAACTAAGACGAGAAGTGGCGGGATACGAGCAAACTAAGCGGGCCGCGTGACCACTGCGGATGCGGAGTCCTTTGAGTCTGGATCGCTTCAGTTGCTTGGACGCCTGCATCGCATTCTCCGCGATCCTCTCTTCAGCACCGTGCTCTCGTGGACCTACCGACGTCTCTCCCATTCTTAGTGGTGAGTATAGGCCAATTGAGACAAGATCGACCGTGTGTGCGTTTGTCTCTTGGGTGGGGGGTCTTCAATCCGCCGCTGGAGTGCGGCAGCCATGGCTCGTGCGGTCGCGGTCGCTGGAGTCTCGGGCCGCAGCGAGCGGGGGCGAGCAAGGCTCGAGCAACGCCGCACCCCAGGGGCAAGAGAAAATACTGGCTCGAAGGGCCAAAGTAAGCAGAAGCTCAGAGCCCACGGGGGAAAGAACCCGGCACGGAGTGCCAACAAAATGGACCGCGCTCAGGGTTCGGGGTCCGGCGGAGGCGGGTCGGAAAGGACGGCGCGGTCGAGCCGGACCGTGAGGTTCCCCACGTGCTCGGCCCGTCCGGAGAAGGCGACGGGGATCCCGCTCCCGAGCTCGACGAAGATCGTGAGCGCGCCGCGCATGCCGAGAAAGCCGAGATCCACGTCGTCCTGCGGTTGGGTGGCGTCCAGCCCGTGCCCCGTCACACGCACGGACCGGACCAGGACATCGCCGTCGCGGTGGCGGCTCCCCGCCGGCCACGACTCGTCGAACCCGACGCGCACCCTCGAAAGCCCGCCTGAGGCAAAGGCGAGCTCGACGTACCCGTCGTCGGCGAGCATCACGATCTGTAGCGAGCCGTCCTTGCGGTCTAGGCGAGCGGCGGAGGCGATGTAGAGCAGTGCGTACGCATCGGTGACGGGCGTTCCTTCGGGGGGACTCACCGTCGGGTGGGCGAGGTACTGCTTGCGGAGCGTCCAACCCTCCGGGCCGAGTTTCTCCTCGAGCGCGGAGGACGGCGCCGAGCGCCAGGTGTACAAGCCGCCGTCGGTGAAGCGCAGGAGCTTGTGGTAGGAACTGCCTCCAGTCACGGTCTTCTCGCCGCCAAGGGCGGCGCCGGTGGCGGGGTCGAGCCAGAGCGTGACCCACTCGTCACGACCGAAGGGAAGGGTGGTGGTCGCAGAGAGCGCCACCGCGTCACCGCCCGGGGGCGGGACGGGCCGTGCCTTCGGCGGTCGCCGCAGAACGGCCGCGAGCCTTGCCGCGGGCAGCGTTTCGACGCGCAGCGTGGTCGAAGCGCCGAAGATGAGCTTGTGAGCCGAGTAGTGCAGCTCGCTCCAGATCACCGGACCGAATGGCGCCAGGGCGGGCGCCTCCGGAACAACCGTCCGCGCCGCGTCGGCTTCGCCCGCGGGCGGTGGCGCGACGATCGGAGAAGGGACGGAAGTGAGGGTGGGAGTGGGCGGAGGTGGTTCGGGTTGGCGGCTCGCGCCCGCTGCGGCGAGGCAGGCCACGGCCAGCGCTGCCGCGGCTACCAGCTGCGCGCGATGTGCGAGCCCGACGGGATGCCTCCCCACAATGACCTGCCACCGAAATGGTAGCAGCAAGGACCGCCACCGGGAGTAAACGCGTGTCGCGGCTGTGGAAGGCCTCGACGTGCCTGGCGCGATCATGGGGCATGGAACCCTGTGCGCCCTCCGGGCCTCGGGTGGCCGCGCGGCGGCGGTTTCGGAGGAGGCGATCGCCGACGCGTTCGGGCGCTGCGGGGGCGTGGGCATCACCGCCAGGATCGTGCGCTCGGCGAGCGCGTGCTGCTTCAGCTCACCGGCAGCCGCCTCATACTGCCCTCAAAGCGATAGTCGCTCGACGGGTGGTATGGGCTCAGCCCCGCTGCAGCGGGCCCCTTGGCGGTTCGTTGCCAAGCCATGGTGCCGCGGGTGGTCATCGAGGTGCTGACTGCGTTGCTTGTGGCGGGATCTATCGAGTCCGGTTCAGCATCTGACGAAGTTCGGCCAGCTTTTCCCTGGACCGTGCCAGCTGCTCCGCCAGCTTCACCTGACCGTCGGCTGCGAGCGTCTCAGAGGTCGCTTGCATGCGCTCGAGGACCTCCGACGCGAGTTGCAGAGCGGCGTCTCTGTCGGCCTCGGCAACGGCACGCGCCTCGGGCGCCGCGCCGGCCTTCCGCAGCCGCTCGAGCGCAAGAAGCCCGGCGAACTGGGCGGCCGCGCCGTGCGCGAGCAGGATGGACCAATTGGGGGGTGGCGGGCCCTCCTCGCACAGCACCTTCCAGAGCACCTGCCGCTCCCACGCGTCCAGATTCCACGACCTGCCGCCAACCGGGATCGAGAGGGGACGATCCTCGTGTCCCCGGATTTCGAGCAGGTGTGCTGCGCGATCGAGGAACGGCTTGAGCCTCTCGGGGGGCTCTGCGGGTGCGGTGGCGGCCACGGTCGAAGGAAGGCCGGGTGCGGAAGTACCGGCACTTGGGTCAGGGCCATTGTCCGCGGTGGCTGTGAAGACGGCTCCGGTTGGCTCCTTCGCCAGGGCCCGCCTGGCATCGAGAAGCGTTGCGGCAAAGGCACCGCTGAGCGCCGAGAGCCTCTTGGCATCTTCGACCGCCCCAGCGTTCACCAGGCGCCCAATCTGGGCACGGAAGCCCTCCACGACGCCGGACGCGAGCCTCAGGGCCGTCTGCAAGCTCAATCGGGCGGCGCGCTCCGCTTCGGGACTCCGACCCGCCCGCTCCAGTTCGTCCAACGATAGGAGCAAGGTGAGCTGCACCGCGATGCACTCGGGGATTGGGCGGTGCCAGTCGCTGGCCGGCTCCTTGCCTTCGCACAACGACCGCCACAGCACGCGGCGCTCCCAGGCGCTCAAAGACAACGTTCTGCGGCCGAACGAGATCTCGAGGGGGCGCTCCTCGTGACCCCGGGCCCGAAGGAACGCCGCCGCGCGCTGGAGGTATGGGCGCAACGCCGGGTCGGGCGCTGGCGAGTTGTCGGGCGCCGCGGGGTCTCCGCCCGGCGGTGGGTCAACCTGAGGGTCGGCGGGCGCGGCCTGCGTCACCGGCGGAGGGGTGCTCGCTCCGGCTCCGCGCAGCAGCGTGAGGATCTCGAGCAGCTTGTTGCGGAACCCCGAGAGCCGCTTCGCCTCGTCGGTCTGGCCGCTCGTGACCATTTCCTCAATCGCTTGGCGCAGCCCCTCTGTGTAGCTCGCGGCCACGTCGCGCGTCGCGGCAAGCCGCTGCCGGACCTCGTCGGGTTGTTCAACTTGTTGCGGGTGGCTTGCGGACTCGAGCACGGTGGACACAGCCAGGTGAAGGCCTGCACCCAGGGCGATCCAGGCCTGAGGGTCGGACCAATCGGCGGTTGGGCCGCACAGGACCGACCAGGCCGCCTTGCGCTCCTCCGCGGAGAGAGCCAAGGGAACCGGATCTAATGGAATCGTGAGGGGGCGGGCCTCGTCGCCGTGCGCACGGAGGAACGCCGCCACCCGCTGCAGATACGGCTCGAGCAGCTCGTGGCGGACGTCTTCAGGTGTTGGCGCGGACACTCGAACTCCCCCCGCAGCGACTCTGTGAAGTCGCGCCGCGGGGCGAAAGCCAGTATCGGCCACGCTCCGCGGTCTGTCAAAGAGGAGGCTCTGGGACTAGCTTCTCAAAGTTGCAACTGTTGCGTCAGGGAATGCCGGATCGACGCGCTGCTGCGCTCCGGGCCGGAGCGCGCGTACGATTGGACGATGCCCGAGCTGCCCGACGTTGTGGTGTACGTGGAGCGAGTCGCGGCCAGGGTGGTCGGCCGCGAACTGCGGCGCGTGAGCATTGCGAGCCCGTTTCTGCTCCGCACGGTGACGCCGCCGCTGGCCGAGGCGGAGGGGAAGACCGTGCGCGAGGTGCGGCGGCTCGGCAAGCGGATCGTCCTCGCGTTGGATGGCAGCCTCTTTCTGGTGATCCACCTGATGATCGCGGGCCGGCTGCGCTGGCGCGACCCGGGTGCGGCCGTGCCCAAGAGGGTCGGCCTGGCGGCGTTCGAGTTCCCAGACGGCACGCTCCTGCTCACTGAGGCGAGCCCGAAGAAGCGGGCATCGCTCCACGTGGTGCGTGGGGAGACCGACCTCGCCGTCTTCGGCCGCGGCGGGGTCGAAGTGCTGGAGACGGACCTCGCGGGGTTCTCCGCGGCGCTCACGCGCGAAAACCACACGCTCAAGCGCGCCCTCACCGACCCCGCACTGTTCTCAGGGATCGGCAACGCCTACTCGGACGAGATCCTCCACCGGGCGCGGCTGTCGCCGCTGGCGCTGTCGCAACAGCTGGATCCGGCCGATGTGGAAAGGCTCTACCATGCGGCCCGCGCCACGCTCTCGGAGTGGGTCGACCGTCTTCGTCGCGAGGTTGGGGACGGCTTCCCTGAGAAGGTGACCGCATTCCGCGAGGGGATGGCCGTGCACGGGCGGTACGGGCAACCGTGCCCGGACTGCGGCGCGCCCGTGCAGCGTATCGTGTACGCCCAGAACGAGGCCAACTACTGCGTGCCCTGCCAGACTGGCGGGAGGCTCCTCGCCGACCGCGCTCTGTCGCGGTTGCTCAAGAAGGACTGGCCGCGGACGCTCGAGGAGCTCGAGGAAAGGCGCCGCCGATAGGGGACCATCTATCCGGGCGGGGGGTCCCGCGGCCGCTCCACCGCCCACCCGGCCGCTCTTGACCCCCGTGGCCCCCGGCGAGCCGCGGCAGAGCCGCATCTCGCCTGTGCGTTGCGCTTGCCGGTACGCATCTCACGTAGCCTCCGGCTACGCTCCGCTGCTCCCGCCTCGTGCGCCTTGCACCTGGCCCACTCTCGGCAGCGCGGCTGCACGCATTTCGCCATCGCCCTGCCTGCGTTGTCTCTCAGATCTTCGCTCTCAACTCTTCACTCTTGACTATCCTCGTGGAACCTCCGAACCTTCGAACCTGCGAACCTTCGAACGGTCGTTTCCCCTCTGCCCCTCCGCTCCTCTGCCTGCCTTCCTGACCCCTGCCTTCACCGCCGCTGTATGCGGCCGCGCGCGAGGGAGGCGAAGACACCGGCGATGCAGAGCGCGGCGAGGAAAGTGAAGATCGCGTGGCTGCTCGCCAGAATCAGCGGAGCGTTCGCACGGGCGATCCTGGCGCTCCCCATGACCTGGGCGAAGACGAGCGCGACGATCGACATCGAAAACGCCTGGCCGACCTGGCGCATGGTGCCGAGGGTCGCCGCAGCGACACCGTAACTGCGCGTCTGTACGGCGCTCATGACGGCGTTGGTGTTGGGTGAGGAGAATAGGCCGAACCCCACGCCGATCAGCGCCAGTCCCGAGGCTACCGCCCCCAGAGGACTCGCGCTCCCGAGGTGAGCGAAGAGGATCAGCGCCAGCGAGGTCAGGGCCATACCGGCGGAGGCCACGAGGCGAGGCTCGACGCGGTCCGACAGGCGCCCAGCCAACGGTGACAACACCGCCATAAGGACCGGCTGGATCAGGAGGATCGCGCCGGCGCTCTGGGGGGCGAGGCCGCGGACCGCCTGGAGGTGGAGCGAGAGCAGAAACGTGACCGCGAACGTTGCGCTGTAGTTGATGAGCGCCGCGAGGTTCGAGAGCGCGAACACGACGTTGCGGAAGAGGCCGAGTTCCAGGATCGGGTGAGTCACGCGCAGCTCGCGGACCACGAAGGCTGCCACGCCCGCCGCGCCGGTCAGCACGAGCCAGCGGCCGACATCCAGCGCCCTGAGTGTAGAGATCCCGGCCAGCAGCGCCGCAAGGCTCGCCGCCCACAGCAAGGCGCCGGCCGCATCGTACCCATCCGTGTGCTCGCCTCGCCATTCCTCGGGGACCCATATGACCATCAGCAATACCGCCGGCACGCCGAGCACGGCGCTGACGAAGAAGATGCTGCGCCACCCGAGTTGCTGGGTGAGCATGCCGCCAATGACCGGCCCGAGGGAGAGCCCCGTGTAGACGGCGGCAGTGTTGATGCCGAGCACGCGCCCCCGTTGGCCCTGCGGGTACGCGCTGGTCAGGATCGCAAGCGACGAGGCAAAGCCGATCGCGCCCCCGGCGCCCTGGGCGACTCGGAGGGCGATTAGCGTAGCTGCCGAAGGGGCGAGGCCGCACGCGGCCGAGCACGCGGCGTAGGAAGCCATCCCGACGATGAAGAGTCTCTTGCGTCCCAATAGGTCGCCGAGACGGCCGAACGGCAATAGGCAAGACGCCGAGGCCACGAGGAAAGCGCTGACGATCCAGTTGACCTGAACGGCCGATGCGTGCAGGTCGGCGCTCAGAGCCGGGGTCGCGAGGTTGAGGGCTGAAGACATGAACGGCGGCAAGAAGGAGGCTAGGCACGTTGCCACGAGGATAGTGGGCCGTCCGGAGGATCGGTCGGGCGCGGCAGTTCCTGGATCGAGTGCGGATGGGAGCGCTTCACGGCTCACGGGGGAGCTGTGCATCAGGTGACTCTATCAAAGGGAACCACGCCGGCCTTGCGTGCCGTTAGGACGTGCGCCGGAGGAACTCGACCAAACCCTCGCGGGGAAGGTCCACGGATAGGAACCAGCCTTGCCCGCAGGGACAACGGAGCTGGGTGAGCACGTCGGCCTGCGCCTGGTGCTCGATGCCCTCGGCAACGACCTCGATGTTGAGGCCGCGGCCGAGCCGGACGATCGCCTGGACGAGTGCGCTCGCTCCCTTGTCGCTCGTAATTCCCTCGATGAACACCCGGTCGATCTTGACCATGTCGACGGGGAAGCGCCGGAGGTGCGCGAGCGAGGAGTAACCGGTCCCGAAGTCATCAAGGGCGAGCTTGATGCCCAGTGTCTTGAGGCGGTTGAGGATGAACGGGACCTTCTCCGTTTCGAGGAGGATTGCTCCCTCGGTGATCTCGAGCACGAGGCGTTCGGGCTCGAGCCCCGTGCTTTGCAGGATCTCGGCCACCTCGTCCACCAGAGTGGCCTCCCGGAGATGGGCCGGCGACAGGTTGACGGAAAGGAGGAAGTCGTCGGGCAACGCCGTCTCGCGGCGTAACTCCTGCAACGTCTCGCACGCGTGACGGAGGACCCATCGATCGATCTGGACAAGGAGGCCCGCCTGCTCCGCGAGAGGAAGAAATGTCCCGGCGGGGAGCAGGCCCCGTAAGGTGTGCCGCCACCGAACGAGGGCCTCGACTCCGATCGCGCGACCGTGGGCGAGCGAGAAGATCGGCTGGTAATGGACCGCGAGATTACCCTGCTCGACCGCACGCTTCAGCTCACCCTGGAGGTCGAGTCTCTCGAGCGCGTCGGCGTGCATCGTCTCCTGGAACACGACGATGCGGTCCTTCCCCTGGTTCTTGGCCACGTTCTTCGCGGTATCGGCGTCGCGGAGCAGGGCCTCGGCACTCGACGCGGTGATGCTCTCGATGGCGATCCCGATGCTGGCCCGGAGCCATACGCGTCTCTCGTCGATCGAGAAAGGCTCCGTGAAGAGGGCCATGATGCGCTCAGCCGCCGCGAATGCGTCCGAGGGCGAAGACACCTCCTCGACGAGGATTGCAAACTCATCCCCGCCGAAGCGGGCCATCGCATCGCATGAGCGGACGCACCCTCGCAATCGGTCGGCGAACGCGATGAGGACCTCGTCGCCGGATGCGTGGCCCAGGCTGTCATTGATCAGCTTGAAGTCGTCGAGGTCTAGGAAGAGCAGCGCCACCAGCTGTCCCGGGCGCCGCCGGCGCGAGAGGGCGTGGTTCACCCGGTCGAGGAACAGGGCGCGGTTCGGGAGGTTCGTGAGCAGATCGTGCAAAGCCTGGTAGACGTTCTGGGAGGCGAGCAGGCGCTGCTCCTCGTACAGCCTCGCGTTGGCGATGGCGGTCGCGGCCTGCTCCCCGAACAGGCTCAGCGCCCGGAGCTGATGCTCGTTGTAGACTCGTCCAGCAACAGCGTTGACGTTGAGCACGCCGAGAAGCGTGTCGCGGTGGATGAGAGGCACCGACATCGAGCTCGCAGGCGGCTCGACCGGCCATCGAGCCGGATCGATGACGCCGGTGACGAGCACAGGCTCGCGCGTCTGGGCGACTCGGCCCGCAATACCCTCCCCGAAACCGACCCTCGCCCCGGATGCTCCGCTGGAGCCCCAAACGCTGACGGTCCGCAACTCAGCACTGCCGTGCACGAGCATGATCGAGCCGTCGCGCGTCTCGAGAAGCTCGTGCGCGCACTCCAGAATGGTCTCGAGCACCTGCTGGAGGTCGAGGATCAGGTTCATCGCCTTGGCGGCTTCGAGCAGGGAGGTGACCTCGCGCAGGCGGTTGGTGAGCGCCGCCGTGAGGACACGCTCGTCCACTAGCAGCTTCGTCAGCCGGCGGAGCTGCAGTTCCTTTTCGATGGCGTACGCGCAGAAAAGCACCACGATGCCAAGGAGCCCGCCCTGCGCCGCAAATGGGGGGAGCCAGCTCGGCGATCGATAGTCCCGCCAGAGCGTGAACGTGACCAGTGCCACGACCACCGACAGGAACATCGATAGCGTCATGATCCACAGCTGCAGACGCCGTTGCTCCACCGCTTCTAGCGTCGGGGTCTCGAAGCTGCGGAGACCGGCGATGCGCGCGGCGCGCTCGGTGAGCTTCAGGTCAGGAGCGCTCTCTGGAGCGTTCACGTTCGGCATGCAGTCGTCTCAAACAGATTTTGCCTGGCCGCCCTTAATGCCTTGCGTCGGGCAGGCCCGCGTTTCGGCGCTGTCCGTGTGATGATCGATGCAATCATGCCTGATTATGGTACTACGGCCCAACGCGCAAGGTCCATCGAGGTTGTAAGGTCGCCATGGTGGGTCTACCCCTTCTCCGTGCGTCCCTCGGCTGCTCGAGCAGGCTACGAGGCAGCGTGTACGGTTGTTCTCGCATCCTGGGAGGAAGGCCTGCCTCGGCCGCGATCCGCAATGGGGTAAGGGCGGCTGGGAGGGCCCTAATCGCCGAGCAAGTACTGGACAAGCACTTGGACGCGCCCTTCATCGGCGGAGAACATTGCCGGCATGTCGGATCGGTAGCGCTCCGAGATCCCGCGAAGCCTCGCGTCCGCCTGTTTGAACGGCGCCGGACCGTGCAGGAACCGAACGAGTTTCGGCCCCTCCCAGCGGCTGCGCAGGTGCTGCAGCGGAGGCCCTGTATTGGTCCCCATTCGGTCACGGCCGTGGCACGTCGGGCAGGACTCCGTCAGGTAGACCAGCCGGCCGGGCGCCGGTGTGGGCGGGGCGCCGTCGGACTCGCTCGGACCGGCCGAGCACCCGGCCATCATCACGGCAAGGAGCAGGACCCCGACAAGCCCGTGCGAACCGACCCCTGTCATGGCTGTGATCTTAGACCGACTCGACGACATACGCAGAGGAGCAGAGGGGAACGAAACCGTTCGGAGGTTCACACGTTCACAGGTTCGGACGCCAAGAGGTTCAACGACGCAGAGGGGCGGAGGAGCAGAGGAGAACTACACGACCGGTTTCGTCTCTCTCCTCTGCTCCTCAGCTCCCATGCACCTCTGCTGTTGTTTGGTCGAACCTTCGAGCCTTTGAACCTGCGGACTTTCGAACCTTCTGCTACCGGCGTTCCTTCATCGCCGCGGCGGCTTCGCGGTCGAGTGTCCTGCGCCTGATCGTCTCTCGCTTGTCGTGGAGCTTCTTGCCTCGCGCCAGCGCGAGTTCGACCTTGATCCAGTTGCCCTCGACGCCGATCGCCAGCGGTATGACGCTGAGGCCCTTCTCGGCGACCTTGCTGGCCAGACGGATGATGTCACGCTTGGTCATCAGGAGTTTCCGCCGTCGGGTGGGATCGTGATTCGCGTATCCGGCGTTCTCGTACGGCGCGATGTTCACGTCTGCGAGGAATGCCTCCCCGCCCTCGAACGCCACCCAGCCCTCCATGAGCTTGGCGTGCCCGTCGCGTATGGACTTCACCTCGCTACCTGTGAGGGCGATGCCTGCTGTGATCCGTTCGAGGAGTTCGTACTCAAAGCGGGCGCGCCGGTTGGTCGCGAGCAGCTTCATGCGCGAACGACCTCGAGAAGGACGGGGATCAGCTCGGGGTCGAACTGGCGTCCGGCCTCGGCGCGGATGGCGTCCGCCGCAGCATCCCGGGTCACGGCCCGACGGTACGAGGACGGCGACGTGAGCACGTCGTAGACCTCGGCCAGGTGGATGATCCGGCTCGGAAGGGGGATCATGGCCCCGGCGAGGCGCTGGGGGTACCCGGTGCCGTCCCAGCGCTCGTGGTGGTGGCGGATGGCACCCGCCAGGTCGCCGGGGAACTCCGCGGCCTCGACGATGCGCGCTCCGACGACGGGGTGCCGCTGGTAGAGGCGGCGCTCGGGTTCGCCGGGTCTGTCCATTCGATAGACGCGGGTGTAGTCCAGCTCCCGCATACCGACATCGTGGAGGTACGCCGCGACCGTGATTAGCTCTTCCTCGTCGGACGAGAGGCGGAGGGCGACCGCGAAACGCTGGGCGATCTCAGAGGTCGTCTGCGAGTGCTGGCGAAGGTTAGGGTAGGCGGTCTCGCCGGGCTCGAGAAGAACGTGCGCGAGGTTCCTCGCAGCCCTCCGGTAGTTCCGCAGGGCGGTCGCCAACTCGAGGTGGTGTAGCGCAGTCGCGAAGACGGCGTCACCCGAGGTCGTACCGGTCGGTGTGACGAGCGAGAGCGCAACCCACACCGGCGGGCCGCTCAGAAGAACGGCGGTGCGTATCTCCTCCTGGCGCGTCTGGCTGCCGCCGCTGGGCTGTTCGTCCCACCCCCACCGCTCCGCCGGGGGCATGCGGACCCCAGACCCGAGGAGAGCGCGGGTCTGGTGCGTGGCCAGGGCCTCCCGGTGCTGCTGGTCGAGAGGGGTCGTCCGCAGGGCGAGGACGCGGGTGCTCCCTCCGTCCGTCAACGTCAGGGCCGCAACGGCCACGTCGGGGAGCCGGGCGAGGGATCGCACCAGGCCGGCGAGCTCCTCGATGACCCATCGGTGCGGGAGGGTAGGGCTGGCCCGCGGGGTGTCCGCGGCTATCGCCGGTGCGGGCTCCTCCTGAGCGCTCGCCGCTGTGCCGTAGGCACCCGAGTCCGCGAGGAACTGCTCCAGCTCTTGGCGGATGCTCTTTGCGATAGTGATGTCTTCGGGGCCGAAGAGTGCTTTGCGGGACTTGTCGCGCACGTCCACGAGTCCGACGAAGCGGTTGGCCACCGTGAGCGGAATCGTCAGCAGGCGGGATGTGCCGGCACTCTCAAGGTGCGTGTGCAGCGATGGGAACTCCTGCAGATCGTTGAGGTACGCGGGTGCTGTGCGCCGACGGCGAACCCAGTCCATCAGCGGATGGCCGAGAACTAGCGACTCAGGAACGCTGTCCCGCCGCCCAAAACCGTAGCTGGTTGCGAGGTTGAAATCGCCCTCCGGCCCTTCGAGGTAGAGCGCGGCCTTGGTGGCCTGGAGCTCCTCCATGCAGCGATAGAGGAGCTCCTTGGCGTTGCGCTCGTGCTCGGTATCCCAGGACAAAGGCATGCTGTTCCCGGCCGAAAGTCTATCACCTTGGTGTGTGGTGGCTGAGCCACACACCGCTGCACCGACGCCACAGCAAAGGTGTGCGGCGCAGCCTCCCAGGCTGGCACGTTTCTGGCTCTTCCGCGAGGTGGAGGCGTGTGAATGGCCTGGCAAAAGACGGTTCGACGAGCCGTGAGCGCGAATGGAGTTGGGATCCACGGGGGGAAACAGGTGGCTCTGCGTCTGCGCCCCGCCCCGCCTGGCACGGGCGTAGTCTTCGTCCGCACGGACCTCGGCATCGCCATCCCGGCGAGGGCCGAGAACGCCCGCGACCTTGCGTACGCCACGACGTTGCGCCTGCGCGGTGCGGAGGCTCGCACCGTCGAGCATCTGATGGCGGCTGTGGGGGGGGTTGGCATAACCAACCTGTTCGTGGATCTCTCCGCTGCCGAGGTGCCGATCCTGGACGGCTCCGCGTTGCCGTTCGTCGAGATGATCCGGCGTGCCGGGTTCGTCGACCAGGGGGCCAGTTTGCCGGAGATGCAGGTGCGGCGGGTCGTCCGGGTCGGTGACAAGGAGCGCTGGATCGAGCTGCGCCCAGCTCCGGAGCTGTTCGTAGACTACCTCGTCAGCTACGACTCGCCGGCGGTCGGGAGGCAACGTTTCGTTGGCGCGATCACGCCCCAGCGGTTCGCCTCCGCTATAGCCCCGGCGCGCACTTTCGGCTTCCTGGAGGAGGTGGCGTCGCTCCGCCGGCGCGGGCTCGGCCTCGGCGGTTCGCTCGACAACTGCATCGTGGTGGATCGCGAGCGTATCCTGTCGGGCGATCTGCGGTTCCGCGACGAGTTCGTGCGCCACAAGGTACTCGACTTGATCGGCGACCTGGCCCTGCTGGAGTATCCGTTGCGTGCCCAGGTCGTGGCCCACAGGGCCGGCCACTCGCTGCACGTGGCCGTGGTGAACGAACTGCTTGCCAGTCCCGAGGCGTGGGAGCTCCTGGAGCCCGACCGGCTGGCGCCGCTCACGGTGCGGCCGTATGTCGGCGACTCGGAGCCCGAAGCCGTGGCCGCAAGCTGAACGGCAGTTAACAGTTGACAGTTCACAGTTGACAGTCAGCAGTCCATAGCTGCGTCTCGTCTTTGTCTTTGGGTGGGTGGGAGACTGTCAACTGTCAACTGGAGGGATGGGCGGGCGGAAACTGTCGACTGCCGTCACGTGTGGTACGATTGCCACACTATGATTCTGGCCGCGATCCTGCTGGCCGCGGCACCGATGTCCGAGCTCGATGTGCTGCTGACACCGGCACCCGGGAGGCTGGCCGTCGAAGTCACGGTCAATCGGGAACTCCCTGCGGAGTGGAGCGAAGCCCTCTCGGCGGGCGCTCCCGTCAGTATCACCTACCGTCTGCGCCTGTATCGCAACCGTCACTGGCTTTGGGACCAGCGCGTGGCGGGCCACGAGCTGGTTGTCAAGGCGCAGCGCGACCCACTGACCGGCGTGTTCACCCTCGTTGCGGAGCTGGACGGCGAGATCCTGGCATCCGGCCAGGTCGGGAGTCTCGACGAGGCCGTCCGTTGGGTGACGCATCCCCCGAAGTCAGAGATCGCGGTTCCCTTGCACCGCGAGCCCCTCCTCCTCTTCCTGCGGGCCGAGTTCCTCACGCACTACAAGCTGCTGGTGATCCCGTCAACGGTCGGGACCGACTGGCTCGGCCTATCGGTGCCGGAGCTGCCGTGAGCGACTGGCGGCGGAGCTGGCAACGCTACCGGCGCCAGAACCGTTTCCTGGTGGGCCTGTACCTGCTCCTGCTGCTGCTCGCGGGGGCGGCCTACGCCCTCTTTTCCCGCATGGCTCGCCTGCCTGCTGAACAGTTCACCAACCGGTTGCTCACGTTCCTGTTGTGGTGGTTTGACCTCACGCTGATCGCCATCCTGCTCTTCATTCTGCTGCGGAACTTCTTCAAGCTGGCGCTCGAGCGGCACTACGGGATCCTCGGATCGCGCTTCAGGACGAAGCTCCTGCTCTCCTACCTCGTCGTGATCCTGGTGCCCACCGCGCTGCTTTTCCTGCTTTCCGCCGGGCTGCTCTCGGGGGCGGCGAAGGCTTGGTTCTCGGAGCCGGTCGAGCGCATGGCTAGTGCCAGCGTCGAGCTCTCGGACGCCGTACGGGCCCAGGCGGAGGCGCGCACGATGCGCGCTGCCGGAGTGATCGCCGACCGTCTTCAACGGATTGCGAGCGAGCCCGGTCGACTGTCGGAGCTGGAGCGTCTACACGCGGAGCTCGGGGACCACCTCACCGGCCTGCTCCAGGGTGGGATCCCGGTCGTGGAGTTTGCGGATCCTCGCCAGCGGTTGCTCCAGAGGTTGCCGCCGCTGCCGCCGGAGGCGTTCAGAGTGGATGGCGTGCGTGGCGAGCGCTTCGGCGGGACACTGGTGGTGCGGGCATGGAAGCGACTGCCGGACAGGTTTGCGGTGCTGGTGGGCGAGGCGCTCCCCGAGGAGCTCGTGGCGGCGCAGGCACGCCTCGCGGCTGGCGGCGTCGCCTACGAACGCCTCAAGATGGAACGCCCGACGATCACCGCCACCGTGGTGCTCGGTTTCGGTGGCCTCGCATTGATCGTGGCTTTCGGAGCGATCTGGCTCGGTTTGTACCTCTCCCGGCGCTTCACTGCGCCGCTTGTCGCGCTCGCGGCGACGACTCAGAGGATTGCCGGAGGCGAGTCGCTCGAGACCGTGCCCCTCCCGGCCGAGGACGAGGTGGGGATGCTACTCGGCTCGTTCAACTCGATGGTCCAGCGTCTGAGCCAGCGCGAGAACGAGCTGAAGTCCGCGGTCCACCGCTTGGACGCGGTGCTGGGAGCGGTGCGCACGGGCGTGCTGACACTCGACGCGCAGCGGGAACACGTAGCCGGCAACCCGGCGGCGGCCGCGATGCTGGGCGTACCAGAGCTCGCGACCGGGGAGCTTCCCCTCGAGGCCCTGGCCGTGGCAGGCCTGCCGCGCCTGGTGGAGACCATCCGCACGGCTGAGGGAGCAGTGCGTGGATCGCTCACCATCTACCCGGGAGAAATCGCGCGGCACCTCGAGATGGCGCTCGTGCCGCTCGGTGACCCGACGCGGCCGGAAGGGTGGGTTGTGGCTTTGGAGGACCTCACGCAGCTGCTGCGCGCCCAGCGGCAGGCGGCGTGGAGTGAGGTGGCCCGGCGCATCGCCCACCAGATCAAGAACCCGCTCACGCCGATCCGGCTCGCGGCGGAGCGCATGGCGCGGCAGGTCGAGCGCGGCAACCTAGACATCGAGACGATCGTCACGCAAGGGAGCCAAGCGATTGTGCAGCACGTCCAGGCGATGCAGGAAATGGTCGACAGCTTCGCGCGCTACGCCAAGATGCCACCGCTCGCGAGGAGGCCGGTGCCGATCGGCGAGCTGGCCCAGCAGGCCGTGGCGCTCTACCAGGGTGTCCGAGAGGGCCTTTCGATCGTGCTCGCCGACGGCTCGCATGGGATGAACGTCCTGATCGACCCGGAGCAGTTCCGCCAGGTCCTGACAAACCTCATCGACAACGCGGTCGAAGCTTCGCCTGCGAATGGAGTGGTCGTGGTGGGGATCGAGAGGGAAGCGGACGAGGTGGTGGTCTCGGTGACGGATGAGGGCCCGGGGTTGCCGATGGAAGATCCGGAGGTGCTCTTCCAACCGTTCTACTCGACGAAGGGGAGGGGCTCGGGGGTGGGCCTCGCGATGGTGCAGAGGATAGTCACCGACCACGGTGGGACGGTGAGGCTGGAGCCCAACGAGCTTCACGGAGTGCGGGCGGTGGTGCGGATTCCGGAGGGCGAGGCGTGAGCCACGGGAGCATCCTTGTCGTCGACGACGAACGGGGGATTCTCGAGCAGTTGGGGGGGATCCTGCGTGACGAGGGGTTCGCGGTGACGGCGGTGCCGTCCGGCGAGGAGGCGCTCACGGCCGTCTCGCGCGAGCTGTACGACTTGATCCTGCTCGACGTCGCACTCCCCGGCATGGACGGTATCGAGGCGCTGCGCCAGATGCGCTCGTCCGGGCAGGGAATGCCAGTCGTCATGATCTCCGGCCACGCCACCGCGGAGCAGGCAGTGCGCGCCTTGAAGGAAGGGGCGGTCGACTTCCTGGAGAAGCCCCTCGCACTCGAGCGAGTACTCCTCACGGTGAGTAACACCCTGGCGCATGCGCGCCTCGAGCAGCAGCTCCTGGTCGAGCGCGAGGAGGAGGGACCTTCGCTCACCGGCGTGTCACCGGCGATCGTGGAGCTGCGGCGCCAGATCATGCTCGCCGCCCCCACCGACTCTCGGGTGTTCATCACGGGTCCCAACGGTGCCGGGAAGGAGGTCGTGGCGCGCCAACTGCACCACTACTCGCGCCGCTCAGCCGGACCGTTCGTGGCCGTCAACTGTGCCGCGATCCCCGCAGAGCTCATCGAGAGCGAGCTGTTTGGCCACCTGAAAGGGGCTTTCACCGGCGCGGTGGAGAGTAAGCGAGGCAAGTTCGAACTCGCCGACGGCGGCACCCTCTTCCTCGACGAGGTCGGCGACATGAGCCTCCTCACCCAGGCCAAGGTGCTGCGCGTGCTGCAGGAATCGCGTTTCACCCGTCTGGGGGGGGCACACGAGGTGCGGGTGGACGTTCGGGTTGTAGCCGCCACCAACAAGAACCTCGAGGACGAGATCGGAGGAGGCCGGTTCCGGCAGGACCTCCTCTTCCGCCTCAACGTGATCCCCATCAGGGTGCCGTCCGTCAGGGAGCGGCCGGAGGACGTGCCGCTGCTCGTCCAGGAGTTCATGCTCCGGTTCGCCCGGCGTGTCGGCGCCAGGCCCAAGCTCGTGACTCCGGGAGCCATGGAGGTCCTAAAGTCGCACTCCTGGCCCGGCAACGTGCGCGAGGTCCGCAACGTGGTCGAGCGCCTCATGATCATGGTGGCCGGCGATGAGATCACCCCGGCTGTCCTGGATCTCCCTGCCGGTGCGGTGGCCGTTACGGGGGGCGCCATGACAACGCTCAGGCAGGCGCGTGAGCTTTTCGAGCGGGAGTACATCGCGAGGGTCGTGGGCTCCTGCGGCGGCAACATGTCCCGGGCCGCGCGGGTGCTCGGTCTCGAACGCTCGCACCTGTACCGCAAGCTCCGCGCCCTCGGTTTGCGCCCGCGTTGACCGCTCCGCGCCAGGGCGGTAGCATGAGCGGATGGGGTACCCGGGCGATTCGAACCTCGATCAAGCCGTGCAGCAGCGCATCCTCACTGCCTTCAAGGAGGCAGTTCGCCTGTACCGCGAAGGGCACGGCGAGGAGGCGCGAACCATTCTGCGTTCCATCGCCGACGTCGACGCGAGCTTCACCCCGGCCCAACGCCTGGAGCAGGCAATCTCCGCCGGTGCACCGGTCGATCTCGCGCAGCTGATTGGCGAGGTCGCCGCACGCGGTGACGTGGACGTCGATGCGACGGTGGCGAAAGCGCGGCAGGCCCTCGCCCAGCGCGATTTCCAGGGCGCACTGACCCTCGTCCAAACTGTCTTGCGCGATCTGCCGGGTCACGCTGAGGCGAGGCAGCTGGCCGGGGAGATTCAAGGCAGGATGCGTGCAGGCGGCGAGATCCAGACTCACATCGAGCGGGTTCGCCAGGCGCTCGACGCCGGCCTCGCCGAAGAGGCGAGGGGCTTCCTCAAGCTGGCAAAGAACCTCGATCCGACGCACCCGGAGCTCGCGCTGCTCGAGCGGCGACTCCAGCTCGCTGCGCAGCCGCTCGCGACCGAAGCCGAGCCCGAATTCGAGTTCGAGGTGTTCGAGCAACCCTCTGAACGGCCAGACACGGCCCCGGAGCCCTCCGCTCCGCCGGTGCAGGCTCCCGTTTCGGCGGCTCCGGTGCCGGGAACCGCCGGAGCACAGTCCCAGCCGCCCCACGCTCCGAAGGCTCCCTCGGTTCCGTCGGTGTCGACACCCCCGCAGGTGGCTGCGCAGCCTGCGGCGGCCGCAGCAGCCCCGACGTCCCTGCCGCCAACACCTGGGGCGGCGCCAGTGCCTCCTCCGACCGTCGGCGGGATGACGTTCGACGCGCCCGGTGCGAGCGCGCCGGTCGAATTTCACCCGGGGTTTGCCGACGATTTCGGAGCCCCAGACGCCGGCCAGGCGGAGAACACCTCGGCGCGCGTTGATGCGCTTCTCGAGCAGGGGCAGCGGGAGTTCGATCAGGGAGATTTTCAGGGTGCTGTCGATACCTGGTCCAGGATCTACCTCATCGACGTGTCCAACGCAGAGGCCGACCGCCGCATCGAGCAGGCGCGCCGTCGCCGGGAGGAGATCGAGCGTCAGGCGGAGCAGCACTTCTACGAGGCGCGGGAGGCATTCGAACAGAAGCGGTTCGAGGACGCTCGTGCGGCCTGCCAGCAGGTCCTCAAGCTCGTTCCTCAGCACCTCGAGGCTCACGACCTCCTGCAGCGTCTCGAAACCCCCGCAGCGCCGCCGCCGCCGTCATCGAACCTCGCGGCTGAGGAGGATCTCTTCCGCGATGAGTTCGTGCCGGCGACAATTTCCTCCCCGTCCGGGTCCTCGCCGGCGGTACGCTCGACGGCGCCGGCCTCACGACCGATGGCGCCACCCGAATCAGGCGAGGCGGCGGGATCTCGCGAGGTCGCCGGGCCGGTGGCGCGCGCTCGAACCACCTCCCTGCCTCTGGCGTGGATTGGGGTCGGCCTCGGTGTGCTGTTGCTCGTGGGGGTCGGCGCGCTTCTCCTTCGGGGCAAGGTCTTCTCTGGCGGGCGGACGGCAGCGACGGAGGCGATCGCCGAATCCGAACAGCTCGCCAAGCAAGGCCGGCTCCAGGAGGCGATCCAGTTGCTCCAGAGCCTCCAGGGCGGGGTCGAGGGTGAGTTGGCGAACCGCGTGAACCAGCGGGTACTGGAGTATCAACGTCGGCTCAAGGCGTCGGCGACCCCAAAACCCGCGGCCGATGGGCAGGCGGTGAAGGACGCCCTCGCCGCAGGCCACCGCGTAAAGGCGATGGGATTGGTCCGGGAGGGCCTCGCAAAGGTCCCTGGCGACGCGGAGCTGACGAGGCTGCAGTCGGAGATCACGGCGTACGACCCCGCCATCGCCGCGCTCTCGGACGCGGTGGCCGCCAAAAACTGGGAGTCGATCCGTTTGCTCACGGACCAGATGCTCAAGAACCACCCCGAAGATGCGGAGTTGCTCCGCGGCTGGTCGGTTGCCACCTTCAACGTTGCCGTGCTGCACCTGAGGAAGTATCAGGTGGCGGAGGGGCACGAGCTGCTCGTCGAGCTCTCGAAACGGGTCAGTGACCCCGACGCCGACCGGCTCCAGCAGCTGGCGAAGAGCTACCTGTCGAGGCCGGTCGACCCGAGGTACCAGATCTTCGTGAGCAACGTGGATCTGCGGCAGGTCGACTGATGGCGCCTCGCACGCCGCCGTCAGGGCAGCTCGACATCCCCCTCGTATGGGAGACCGAGCCGGGAGCCGAGACAAAGGAAACTGCGCCGGCGCCGGGGAACGCGCCGGCTGCCTCCGCGCCCGTTGCCGGTGCCGTGCGGTTGTGGGTGGCGGCGCTTGTCGACGCGGGCATAACGGCCGTTGGGGCGGCCGCGTTGGTGGCGCTGGCAGCGCTGCTCGTCGAGAGCATCGCGCCGGGGCAGTTGGTGCTCGCAGCAGCCGCTGGCGTGGAGGCCGTGGCCGTCGTTGCCCTCGGGTGCTTGTGGGGCTGGCGCGCAACCCCGGGCATGCTAGTCCTGGGCGTCTGCTTCTCTGAGCCTATCCCGTTCGGTCGGGTGTGCAGGCTGTGGCTGGTGTGGTTGCCTTCCCTCGTGCTGGCAGGCATCCCGCTCGTTGTGCGTCGCCGTGGCGAGAGCGCGGCCGAGCGTCTCGCGGGCGGTGTGCTCAGGTTTCGCTCGCTTCCCGCGAGCGTTTGAACACCATGCCGATATGGTCCGTGGCTCCCGTCTTGAAGTTGATCGCGGTGATGCCGACGAGCTCCCAGCCGTCCTCCCCTAGGCGGTTGAGGTCTGGTTCCTTCATCGGATCGAGGCGGTAGTTCTCCGAGCGGACGTTGATGATCCGATACTCCCAGACGACGCGCGCCATGCCGGCCTCCCCGCCCTCCCAGGCGTTCTGTTCTGCGCTTTTGCTCGCTCGAGTATACCATCGAGGATGAAGGCCGTGGCGAGCCAAACCAGCCTCTCGGTTGTGGTTCCCGCGTACAACGAGGAGCATCGCCTCCCCTCCACTCTCGATCGCATTGCTCGGTACCTGGCCGGCCAGGGTCGGCTCTTGCCGACCGAGATCGTGGTCGTCGATGACGGATCCACCGATGGGACCTCTGGCGTGGTGGAGGCGTTTCGGCCCCCGCAGGGAATCGAGGTCAGGCTCGTGCGGCTCGGCTCCAACCGCGGAAAAGGCGCTGGCGTCCGCGCCGGTCTGGCGGCGAGCCGCGGTTCGCGCGTCTTGATCTCGGACGCCGATCTCTCCTCGCCTATCGAGGAAATTGAGGCGTTGCTGGCGTGCGGCGCGGACGTGGCGGTCGGTTCGCGCGGCGTGCGGCGCGAGCTGATCGGCAGGCACCAGCCCCTGGTGCGGGACACGATGGGACGGATCTTCAACCTTGCTCTCCGCATGATGGGCCTCACGCGCTTCAGGGACACGCAGTGCGGTTTCAAACTGCTGGACGGCGAGCTCGCCCGCCGTCTTGCCGGAACCATGCGCCTCGACGGGTTCGCTTTCGACGTGGAGATGCTGGCGCGGGCGCAGCGCCTCGGCGTCACGATCGCCGAGGTCCCGGTGCGCTGGTACCACGTGGATGCATCCCGCGTCCGCCCCCTGCGCCATGGCCTCCAAATGCTGCGTGACGCGCTCCGCGTGCGCCTCTGGCTCTGGCTGGGCCGCTGACCAACCGGAAGAGGAAAGAGGTAAAAGGTAAGAGGTAAGAGGGAAGACTCCCCGGCAGTCCCGTCTCTCGTCTTCCGTCTACCGTCTACCTTCTGCCTTTTACCTCCCACCTTCTTCCTTTCGTCTCACTTATTCGTCACCGGCTGGAGGAGCCCGAACATGGTGCCCTCCGGGTTCGCGCAGCAGGCGTGCAGCCCGACGCCAGCGATCTCGCCGGGGCCGTGGATCTTCGTCCCGCCCGCCGACTCGACTCCGGCGAGGGCGTCTTGGGGGGTTCCACGTCGATGGTGTTGATGACCCGCTGCGCGAGGTGACCGTGCTCGATCCGGGCTGAAGACCGCTCTGCAATTCTCGCGCGCCCGACCAGCGCTCGCCGGAGGCGTCCAGGGTACGGGGAGACGCACGACCTGGAACTCGGAGCGCTACTCCAAGAGCAGTCTGACCCCGCCGACGAGTTGCGCCGCCAGGTTATAGACCACCGCCGTCACGGCTCCGAGAACGAACCCAGCGGCACCATAAACCAGCGGAAGCAGCACGATGGCGAGGACCGCCAGCAGCGGCCCGTGGAGGAACGGGATCTCCTCCGCCAGAGGGGTGAACGACACGACCGCGACCGCGAGTCCGACAAACAGGCCCATCACCGCGTGGATGAGCCCGCTCAGCGCGGCAAGCGATGCCACCCCGATCCGCTTGACCCGCCAGAAAACGGCCGTGGCTTCGACGAACTCGGTCTGGGGCGCTCCGACTTCCTCCGGGCCATGCGAGGGCAGCGGCGGGTCTTCGAACGGTGAGCTTCCGAGCGGCAGGACAGGAGGCGGTGGCTCGGGAGGTGCCGCGACCGGGTGCGTTGGCGCCGGCTCGGGTTCCGTGCCGGACAGCGCGACCTTGAAGGGGTGGCCGCACGACGGGCATTTGAGGTCGCGTCCCTGGTACCGGTCGGGAACCGCGAGCTGACGGCCGCATCCAGTGCAGGTGTTTGTGATTGTAGCCATCGCACCCCCTCGCTCCCGACGGTCGCCGCAGCGAGGCGAACGCGGAGCCTCCCCATGGTAGACCACGCCGCCCATGTCACCAGGTGCGCCGGCGTGGTTGCGAGCGTGCGATCATTGTGCATGTCCATGGGAACCATTCTTGTGGCTGTCGTCTTCAGCCTGGCGGGGTTCGCCGCATTCCGCTACGGCAAGAAGAACAGCGAGGTGCGGCCGATGCTGCTCGGCGCGGCGCTCATGGTGTACGGCTACTTCGTCTCGAACGTATGGCTCTCCCTCCTTGTGGGTTGTGTGCTGACCGCCCTCATCTTCTTCCCGCGGTGACCGGCGGCCCTGGCCCAACGAAACTCGCTGATCACGTGAGGCGGCGGCCTCGTGCCACAATCCGTGTAACCCTGTGTTCGAGGATAACGCCGGCGCGAGGACGCCGGCGACGGGCGTGACCGTGGCGGCCCACCCGGTGATGCGCCCGAACAGACGCTCACAGCCGCCCTGTCATACTCTCCATCGGATGGGGCTTCGCCGCGTCACCGCCGCGCTCGGGTTTCTCCTCGCAACCTCTCCGGCTGCCGTGCTGGCCGGTGACCCGCCGCCCGGGCGGCCCCAGGCGCCAGCCTTGGGATGGAACGAGCTGCGGTACGCCGCGCGCAAAGCGGGAATCTCCGCCACGATTGAGCTTCGCCTCGACCGGGGGTCGGACGATCTGGCTAACGGCATCCTGCTGGAGAGCACGACGCACCTACCGGGCAGGACGTTCGTCGCGCGCGAGCGCGTGGACCCGGTCCTGGCCGGCGCGCGCGAGATCGTCGACACCGAGACCGGAGCGAGGCACCACCGCAAGACCTACACGCTTCGTGAGCGGGGGTTCGAGCTCGACCTCCTGGAGCCCGCGTCGTTGCCCGAGATGCTCCTGCCGCCTGAGCGGTGGACGAAGCGGAGCACATCGTTCACCAGGTACCCGCGGGCGCTCGCCGCCGGAACCACGATCACCGGCCCGGCCGGTCTGTTGTACGCGACCTCGACTGCCGGCCTCACGTCCCCGGGCGATTCCATGACGATCCACGTCCTCGTCCAGACCCAGGTGGAGCGGGTGACGGTGCGGGTCGAGGGGGCCGAGCCGGTGGATCTTGCGTTCGAGGAGAACGCAGGCGGACGGACGAGCGCTGTGCACGAGCAGCTGATGGTGTTGCGGCTGGTCGCGGCAAGCCAACCGGTCGAGCCAGGCTCGTCGAGCGCGTTTCGCATCTTCGGGCTCGAGGGCGACGTCCAGCTGCTCTGGGATTCGGGGCGCCGTCTCCCCGTGGAAATCTCCGGCCACGTGAAGATGCTCGGCCAGGTCACGGTCCGCCTCGCCTCCGTCACCCTGCGCTGAGCAAGCCCTCTCGGTCGGGAGGGCTCACGATTCAAGCGCTCCCCTGTGTTCCCGACACACCCCTCACCGGCTGGTTGACGACTCGTACGAGATAACGTACGTTTCCTGAGGAGGCGCTCATGGCACCGATCCGGGTGAGCGAGGCGCGCGACCGCCTGTACAGGCTGGTGGACGAAACCGCCGAGTCGCACGAGCCGATCGTCATCACCGGCAAGCGGGGCAACGCGGTGCTCGTATCCGAGGACGACTGGCGCGCGATCCAGGAGACGCTCTACCTGCTCTCGGTGCCCGGTATGCGCGAGTCGATCCGCGAGGGGATGGCGACCCCGGTCGACAAGTGCGACACGGAGCCCGGCTGGTGAAGCGCCGCCCCTGGCGCGTCGTCTTCACGAAGCAGGCTCAGAAGGACGCCCGCCGCATCGCCAAGGCGGGGCTGCGCGAGAACGCCCAGACGCTGCTCGACCTCCTCGCGGAGAACCCACTCCGCCGCCCGCCGCCGTTCGAGAACCTCGTCGGCGACCTTGCCGGGGCCCACTCGCGCCGCATCACCATCCAGCACAGGCTCGTCTATCAGGTCCTCAAGAAGCCGCGCACCGTCAAGGCCCTCCGCCTGTGGACCCACTACGAGTAGGGGGTGAAAGGAGCCAAAGTTCACGCCTCTTTTGCGCAACTTGGGTTGTTCACCCTGAAAGGCAACCCACGCCTGCGCCAGCCAGCCTCGAAGGAGGGCCCACCAACTGGAGGCCCCATTTCGGGAGATCCGCTCGTCCGGTTCGGAGGGAGGGCGCCGGGTCAACCGGCTCTCCCTACCCCTATCCGAAACTCACTGCTGCAGGAACTGGCGAGAGCCCGCTGGATTTGGCGGCCTATTCCGTGACCCCTGCCCCCCCCCCTGCGCCCGGACCCCGGTCTCTACGCCTGGCCGTACAGCGGGAACGTCTTCGTCAGCTCCTCGACCTCGGTCTTGACCTTGGCCCAGACGGCCTCGTCCTCGCTCTTGAGAACGCGGTCGATCAGCGCGGCGATCGCCTTCATCTCGTGCGGGCCCATGCCGCGCGTGGTGATGGCCGGGGTGCCGATACGGATGCCGGAGCCGATGTAGGGCTTGCGCGTGTCGAACGGCACGGTGTTCTTGTTGACGGTGATGCCGGCCTTGCCGAGACGGTCCTCGCCCTTCTTGCCGGAGATCCCGTCGCTGCCGAGGTTGATCAGCATGAGGTGCGTGTCCGTGCCGCCGGAGACCATCCGCCAGCCGAGCGACTGCAGCTCGCTGCACAGCGTGCTGGCGTTCTCGAGCACCTTCGCGATGTAGTCGCGGTATCCCGGGGTGAGCGCCTCGGCGAACGCCACGGCCTTCGCCGCGATCACGTGCATGAGCGGGCCGCCCTGGACGCCGGGGAACACCGCCTTGTCGAGCGCCTCGGCGAACTCCTGCTTGCACATCACCATCCCGCCGCGCGGGCCGCGCAGCGTCTTGTGCGTCGTGGTGGTGACGAACTCGCAGTATGGGACCGGCGAGGGGTGCATCCCGACGGCGACCATCCCCGCGATGTGGGCGATGTCGGCCATCACCATCGCGCCCGACTCGTGGGCGATCTCCGCGATGAGCTTGAAGTCGATGGTGCGCGGGTAGGCCGACGCGCCGCAGACGATGAGTTTCGGCTTGTGGGTGCGCGCCAGCTCGCGCAGGGCGTCGTAGTCGATCGTCTCGGTGTCCGGCCGCACGAGGTACGGCACCACCTTGAACGTCTTGCCGGAGTAGTTGAGCGGGTGGCCGTGCGTCAGGTGTCCGCCGTGCGAGAGGTCGAGGCCGAGGATCGTGTCGCCCGGCTGGCAGGTGGCGAGGTAGACCGACATGTTCGCCTGCGCGCCCGAGTGCGGCTGCACGTTGACGTGGTCGGCGCCGAACAGCTGCTTGGCGCGGGCGCGCGCCAGCTCCTCGGCGACGTCCACGAACTCGCACCCGCCGTAGTAGCGCTTGCCGGGGTACCCCTCCGCGTACTTGTTGGTCATTACCGAGCCCATCGCGGCGAGCACGGCGGGCGAGACGAAGTTCTCGGATGCGATCAGCTCCAGCCCCTCATTCTCGCGGTGGCGCTCGTTGTTGAGGGCGGCCGCGATCTCGGGGTCGGTCTGGCGGACGGCGGTCTCGAGGAAGTTGAAGAAGGCGGTGCGCTCGTGCTGGTTCATGAGTGTTGCTCCTTGCCCGGGGCGGGCGGGAGTGTGCCCTGCGTCCTGTTCCCGGGGCCCTGTTCCATTTCGATCTTCTCCACGCGTCGCTCGTGACGGCCGCCTTCAAACGGTGTGGCGAGGAAGATGTCGAGGATCTGGACCGCGACGCCCGGGCCGGTCGTGCGGCCGCCGATGCAGAGGACGTTGGCGTTGTTGTGGCGGCGCGCGTACTCGGCGGTGAAGGCGTCGTGGCACAGCGCGGCGCGCACGCCCCGGTGGCGGTTGGCGGCCATGGACATCCCGATCCCTGTGCCGCAGATCAGGACGCCGAGGTCGCCCTTGCCCGCGATGAGCGCTCGGGCGAGGTCGTGGGCGAAGTCGGGGTAGTCCACCGCATTGCGGTTCACGGGCCCGAGGTCGAGGACATCGTGGCCGGTGTCGCGGGCACGCTCGCCGAGCATCTCCTTGTAGTCGAAACCGGCGTGATCGGAGGCTATCAGGATGCGCACTGCAGGCTCCTTCCGGCGCTGCCGACAGGCAGGGCCGACCACGGATGGTACTACGCCTTGCCCACGGTGGTCTCGATGCGATCCTCGGGCCGTTACGGGGTCGCGCTCGACTGCCAGAGCGGGCCGCCGACTGCGCGAGCCTCGGATTTGCGGCCGTGACGCTCGAGGAACAGCGCGTAGGAGGCCCTGGCCATCGGCCACGACGGATCGATCGCCAGCGCGTCGAGGAACAGGCGCTCCGCCGCGGCGGAGTCGCCGCGGCGTTCGCTGTCCGACGCCCGCGCGATCCGTGATTCGAGGCGCTCGCGAACGGTGTAGCCGATCGGGTCCCACCTCATCGCCACGGCCAGGGCGCCCGCGAACGCGACCCTGAGCGCCAGGGACCTCCACTCGCGCGAACGGAACGCGTGGGCGGCCCACAGCAGGAACCGCGCCGCCATGATGCAGAGCACTGGGTAGAGGACCAGTCGGTAGCGCTCGACCACGAGGAAGGCGACGATTGCGGCGGCATAGGTGGCGGCGTAGACGACGAGCAGTGCCCGGGAGCGGCGGTCTCCCGGTAGCGTGAAGCCGACTGCGGCGAGTGGGGCGAGCCACCACCAGCGCGGCAGAAGCGAGAACGGCCACCACGCCTCGAGAAAATACGTGAGGTTCTTGGTGTCCCCGATCTCGAACCCGCCGACGAGGTAGAAGGCCTTGCGCGCCATTAGGCCAGCCCATGCGCAAGGCGCCGACCGAACCCAGGTGAGCACGCGCCGCGTCCAGTACCGCGAAACCTCCGACGGCTTGGGCTCGCGCCCGAGCGCCTGGCGGGCAACGTACCGACCGGAGGACATCACGTTATCGGTATAGGTTCCGTCGGCGGCGTACGAGGCTGTGTCGGTCGGCCCGGGCATCAGGGGCGTGCACCCATCCGCGCCCGGATTGTTGCCGAGGTAGAGGTTGACGCCGCCGTTGGAGCAGATGAGCACCCGGTCCCGTCCGACGATCGCGTTGTAGGCTGTCACCGGCGCGATGGGGATCGCAACCCCGAACGCCAGCGCGGAGGCCCCCGTCGCGAGCCGGAGCCCGCGCCAGCCGTCTCGCCAGGCGGCGAGGCCGACGAACGCGGCCGCCACGGGCACGAACGGCAGGATGTCCGGCCGGGCTGTCGCGGAGAGGCCGAGGAGCAGGCCGAGCACTAAGAGGACCTGCGGCGAGGGCTCGCGAGTCGCACGGGTCAGCGCGAGCAGGACCCCGACGACGAGCGGCATCAGGATGACGGGGCTGAGGAGTTCGAAGTCCGTCAGGAGGACCGTGGCCACGCCCGCGTAGAGTAGGCCTGCCGCCACGCCCACGCTTCGTCCGAAAAGCCGCGCCCCGAGCAGGGCTACGAGCGCCGTCGTCGCTGATCCGATGACGATCTGGACGATCCGGACCGCGAGCAAGTTGCCGGCCGTCAGCGCGAGAAGGCCGGCGAGGAAGTACGGATAGAGCGGAGGGCGGTAAAAGGGCGCGGTGCCCGCGAGGTGCCCGTGCGCGATGGCGGTGGCCGACTGGAGGTGCCAGAGGGAATCCAGGTACGGTCGATAGAAGGTGGGATCCGCGACGGCCGTCCCGAGGTACGCGAGCCGCAGGGCCAGCGCGGCGGCGAATATGAAACCCGCCCACCGCCAGCCCAGCCTGAGACCGGGAACGGAGCGTCGAGGCTGCCGCATCGTAACCAGTTCCAATTATAGGGTCCGGAGAGTCCCGCGCCGTCCCCGCGGAGGGGGGCGGGCGCAGCGAGTGGTCACACGCGAGGGTGGTATAGCGCCTCGAACTCCGACAGCGCATAGCTGTCGCTCATCCCGGCGAGATGGTCCACGATCAGGCGCACGAAGCGCGGCTCCGAGTGGTAGTGCTCGGAGACCTCCTTGGGGATGGTCTTGATCGGGAGGTCGCGCAGGTAGGCGCGCCCGGTTTCCTCGTGGAAGCGCAGCAGGGCATAGGTGGGCAGGGTGAGCGGGTTGGAGTAGTGGGCGCGGAACAGGCCGGTCATCACCAGGTGCGCCCGGTGGTCCTGCCGGTTGACCTCCTGGTGGTTGATGATGAACCGGTAGATGAACGCCTTGAGGTCGGCGAACAGCGGCGCGACGCGCTTGGAGAACGCCACCGCGGCAGCAGGGATCTCGTCGGCGATCGCGACCCACGTGGCGTGATCGGACACCTTGTGCTTGGCGGCAACCTTGTCGATCGTCCGCGCGGAGTTCTCGATGGCGTCGGTGACGAAGAGGTGGATGAGCCCGCGCTGGAGGAGCGCGGCCTTCCGCCAGCGCCGCCGTTCCCTCGCGTACGTCTCGCCGGACCGTTCGATAACGGCCGCCGCGGCCGCCAGCCTCTCGATCTCCTCGAGCGAAACCGCCTCGGCGTAGAGGCCGTCCTCGAGGTCGTGGGTCTGCTGCGCGATCTCGTCGGCCAGCGCCACCGCCTGGCCCTCGAGGTGGCACGGCTTGCCGAGCCGCAACCCCTCGGCCGTCGGGAGCGGGAAGGGGAAACGGACCTTCCACGTGGTGTGCTTGATGATCCCCTCGCGCACCTGGTCAGTGAGGTTCAGGCCCGGGTAGTCGTAGCGCCGCTCGAGCTGGTCCACGACCCGCATCGACTGGTAGTTGTGTTTGAACGTCCCGACCACTCGCACGACCCGCTCCGGCAGCGGGCAGGTAGGTTCCTCCCCGGCGAGGATGCGCGCAAGGACGCGCTCGCCGGAGTGGCCGAATGGCGTGTGGCCGAGGTCGTGGGCGAGTCCGATCGCTTCGACAAGATCCTCGTTGAGGCCGATGGCGCGGGCGAGGGTTCGGGCGATCTGGGCGACCTCCAGGGTGTGGGTCAAGCGCGTGCGCGGGTGATCGTCGGTGTAGGGCACGTACACCTGAGTCTTGTGCTTGAGCCTGCGGAAGGCGCGCGAGTGCAGGATCCTGTCGCGGTCGCGCTGGAAGCTGGTGCGGTAATCGAAGTGACGCCCTTCGCTCGGGAGCGGCCGGCGACGCGTGGCCTCGGAGGAACGCATGGCGCAGAACGCGAGCGAGGCGTCCTCCGCCTGTTCCAGGCGCGCTCGGGTCCGGACTTCCACCTTGACCGTGCTAGCCATGGCCACCCCCCTCGGCCGCGAACACCTCGCCCGCCAGACGAAGCGATCCGGTCACCAGCGTCGTGCGGTCGGTGGGAAGCTCGAGCAGCGCGGCCGCGACGCTGCCCGCCCGGCGGCAGCCCGGGAACGCCGCCTCGAGATCCGTCAACGGTGTGGCGCGCGGGGAGGCGATAGGCGCCACCGTGACCCCGGTGACCCGCGGGCGCAGGAGCGCCGCCATCGCCTCGAGCGGCTTGTCGTCCAGGCAGGAGAAGAGAAGGTGCACGCTGCCGGAGAGCCCCATCGAGTCGACCGCGTCCGCGACAGCCGCCATCGCCTCGAGGTTGTGGGCGCCGTCCACCAGCAGGTCCCGGCCCCGGATCCGGCAGCGCTGAAGCCGCCCCGGCCAGGAGACGCCCTCGATCCCGCGGCGCACCGCGCCGGCCTCGATCGCCGGCGCGAGCCCGTGCTTCGCGAGCGCAGCCGCTCCCGCGAGCGCCAAGGAGAGGTTGGCGACCTGATGCGCTCCCGCCAGCGGCAGGTCCGCCTCACCGCAAAGGTCGCCGACCGTGAAACGTACCGGGGTCCGCCCTGACGCCTCGCGCGCAGTTAAGAGTTGAGAGTTAAGAGTTATGAGTTCAGAGGCGTCAGAGCCTCGAATCTCGTCTCTCAACTCTTCACTCTTTACTCTTAACTCTTCATTTCGTGTGATCGGGTTGACGGCGGCCCAGTCGCTCGCAAGGGAGAGCGGTGTGCCGGGCGCGGCGGAGACGCGGATGACGGGCTCGACCTCGGCGTCCCATGCGCCGACGATCGCTTCGCGGCCCCGCAGCGCCGCAGCCTTCTCGGCCGCGATCGCGGCGCGGGTCGTGCCAAGCCACCCTTGGTGGTCGGTCCCGATGTTGGTGAGCAGAGCGACCGCCGGCTCCACGGCGCTCGCGGCATCCCACCGGCCTCCGAGGCCGGCCTCCATCACCGCCACGTCGACCCCCCGCTCTGCGAACTCGACCACCGCCGCACACGTGAGCGTCTCGAAGTACGAGAGGTCCGGAAAGTGCTCGAACGACGCGACGAGCTCGGCGAGCCTCGCGCCGGCGATGAGGGCGCCGTCCGTCCGGATCCTCTCCTCGACCGCCATCAGGTGCGGCGAGGTGTAGAGCCCGACGGAGACGCCGTGCGCCTGCAGGATCCCCGCCAGCAGCGCGGCGGTCGAGCCCTTTCCGTTCGTCCCCAGGACCAACACCGACGTGAAAGCCCTCTCCGGCCGGCCGAGCGCGTCCAGGGACCGTTGCACGCGGTCGAGACCGGGCAGGATGCGTTGCTCGAGCCGAGGCGCGAGCAACGCATCGGCCCCTAGAGCATGTGGGAGAGACACCGGGCCAGGGTCTCCTTGAGCTCTTGGCGTGGAACCACCATGTCGAGCATTCCGTGGTCCAGGAGGAACTCCGAGCGTTGAAAGCCCTCGGGAAGCTTCTGGCGGATGGTCTGCGCGATCACTCGCGGCCCCGCAAACCCGATCAACGCCCCAGGTTCACCGATGTTGAGATCGCCGAGCATCGCGTACGAGGCGGTGACGCCGCCGGTCGTGGGGTCGGTGAGCACGGAGATGTAGGGGATGCGCATCGCGTGCAGGCGGGCGAGTGCGGCCGAGATCTTTGCCATCTGCATCAACGAGAGGACCCCTTCCTGCATCCGGGCGCCCCCGGAGCAGGACACGACGATGAGAGGCAAGCGGTTCTTCATGCAGCGCTCGATCGCGCGGGTCAGCTTCTCGCCCACCGCGGAGCCCATCGAGCCGCCCATGAAGGCGTACTCCATCGCGGCGATCACGGTCCGGACTCCCGCCAGGCGGCCGATCCCGACCAGGACCGCATCGCTGCGGAGGCCCTTCTCGCGCAGCTCCTTCAGACGCTGTGCGTATGGTTTGGAGTCCACGAATTCCAGCGCGTCGGTGGAATAGATGTTGGTGAAGAGCTCTTTCCAGCTGCCTTCGTCGAAGAGCTGGGCGAGCCGCGTGCGCGCCGGCACGCGGTGGTGGTGGCCGCAGCGGGGGCAAACGAACAGCCCGCGCTCGAGTTCCTTCCTGTAGAGAGTCTCGCGGCACCCGTCGCACTTCACCCACAGTCCTTCCGGGACCCTAGTGGCTTGGGGAGCGGACGCGTCGGGTCTTCGGAACCATGCCATAGAGGCGTAATGGTACACCGGCTCGGGTGGGGACTGGTCAAGTGCAAGAGGTGAACGGAGAAAGGGCGCCCAGGCTCAGTGAAGAGTTAAGAGTGAAGAGTGAAGAGTTGAGCTCCGAAGAGCGAGTCGGTGGGCATGGGCCTCAGGCTGGCCGGTCAGCCGCGGCGACATGGGTTGGGTTTCTAAACTCTTCACTCTTAACTCGTCGGAGGGAATTCGTCCCCCCCGCTGCTTCTCTGGCGGGCGACGACGAACGGTGCCCCGCCGGGTCGCGGCACGAGGTCTACATCCACGCCGAACACCGCGCGGAAGAGCTCGGGGCGCAGGACCTCGGTTGGGGAACCCGCCGCTCGCACTCGGCCCTCCTGGAGGACAACCAGGCGACCGGCGATCCGGAGGGCGAGGTTCCAGTCGTGGACTACCAGCACCACTCCGGCCCCGTCGCTCGCGAGGCGGCCGAGTATCGCCACCAGGTCAAGCTGGTGCCGGACGTCGAGCGCTGTCGCAGGCTCGTCCAGCAGCAGAAGTCGGGGCTCGCTCGCGAGCGCCCGGGCGAGCAGAACGAGCTGGCGCTCGCCCCCGGACAGCCGCTCCACCGGGGTCGTCTCCCGGCCGTCGAGGCCGACCCGGGCGATCGCCGCCGCTACCGCCGCGTGGTCGCGCGGGGCCGGGGGCCTCCACGGACCCAGGTGCGGTGCGCGTCCCTGCTGCACGACCTCGGCAACGGTGAGCGGAAAGGCGAAGCTCACCGTCTGCGGCACAAACCCGATAGCCCGCGCTATGTCGCGCCTTCGCCATCCGGCGAGCGGCCTGCCGCAGAGCTCCACCACGCCCGAGCTCGCCGGGAGGATTCCGGCCAAGAGGCGCAGGAGCGTGCTCTTGCCGGCTCCGTTCGGGCCGAGCACGGCCACGCATCGTCCCTCGGTCACGGTGAGATCGACTCCCCGTATGATGTCGGCGCCGCCGTAACCCCCAGAGAGTCCACGCGCATCGAGGAGCGTCATGGCGACCGCCTGAGGAGAGCCACGAAGAATGGCACACCAAGCACCGCCGTCACTACTCCGACCGGGAGTTCGACGGGGGCGAGGGCCCGGCGGGCCACGAGGTCGCCGAGGACCATGAGGGCTGCGCCAGCGACCATGGTGCGGGGGAGGAGGCGCCGGGTGGCGTGGCCCCACACCATTCGGCACAGGTGGGGGACCACGAGCCCGACGAACCCTATGACGCCCGCGAAGGCCACCGCCCCGCCGCATAACGCTGCGGCCGCCAGGAAAACGCGCCGGCGCACCGTCGCGACCTCGACGCCAAGCCCGGCGGCCGACTCCTCGCCCGTCGCGAGAAGGCCGAGGTCTCGTCCGTGCAGCAGCAGTACGAAGGCGGGGATCAACACGTAGGGCGTGAGCCAGGCCACGGCGGGCGCCGAGGCGGATGCGAGCGAGCCCATCGTCACGGCCAGCGCTCCGGGCAGGCGCGGCGACGGCGCGAGGGACAGGATTGTGAGGATCACCGCCGAGGCTGCGGCGTTGACGGCCACCCCGGCCAGGATCATCCGCGTCGAGGACGGACCGAGGGGTCCGCGCGCCATCCACCACACGAGCCCGGTAGCGAGGGCAGAGCCCGCCATCGCCGTCGCCGGCACCAGGCCGAGCGCCGATGCAGGGAGCGCTGCGAAAGCGGCCGTCGCCGCGGCCGCTCCGCCGCCCGAGATGCCGAGCAGGAACGGATCCGCCAGGGGGTTCGACAGCAGAGCCTGGAGGGCTGCTCCCGCGAGGGCGAGGGCGGCGCCCACTTCGAGCCCCAGGGCGAGCCTGGGCAGACGGAGCCCCAGAACGATGGTGCGCGCCTCGGGTGAGCCGTTCCCGGCGAGAGCGGCGAGCGCCTCGCGCGCCGAGAGGGCGGGGCCACCGGCCAGCAGGGCAGCCGCGGCCGCGGCGAGCAGCACGGCGATCAGGACGACATCGGCGGCGCGTCTCATTGGGGCCGCCCTTGCGGTTGCGGTGTCGTCATGATCCGGTCGGGCGGGGACCCCGGACCCCGGACCCCGGACCCCGGCTTCTCGTATGCAACCCTGGCGGCGACCAACGCCTCCAGGGCCTCGGGCAGACGCGGGCCCGGCCGGCTCGCCTGATCCGCCGGCAGCCACAGCACCTGCACGGCTCCGGAGGCCAACCGCTCCCCGGCCGGCGACCGCACGATGCGCGCGAAGCCGTCGCGGAGGTCTTTCTCATCGGGAGCCACCACGACATCCAGCCGTGGGTCGAGCAGCAACTCGGGGTCGACCCGTGGGTAGCGGCCCGCGCCTGCGGGCGCCAGATTGTCGAGTGCGGCGCGCTTAAGGAGATCGTGGTGGAACGTCCCGGGAGAGCCCACGATCAGCGGGTCCCACCAGACCACGTAGAGAGCCGTGCGACGGGGAAGCGTGGCCGCGCGGGTGCGAACGAGCGTGCAGCGGGCTTCGACGTCGTCCGCCAGCCGCACCCCCTCCTCCGGCCGGCCGATCGCCCGGCCGACGAGCCGGCAGGCTTGCGCCAGGCGATCAAACGACGTGACATCCGTGGTGAAGACGCGGGTGCCGAGCTCGCGCAGACGCTCGATGACGCGTGCGTTGCTGCCGGCGGTCGTTGCGAGCACGAGATCCGGGTGCAGGGAAAGGATCGCCTCGACGTCCTCCTGCCTGAAGCGCGGCAGGCGCTTGACCTCGGGCGGGTGATCGGCCGCGGCGGGGACGGCCGCCACGAGGTCACCGCCGCCGAGGGCGAACGCCAGCTCGGTGACGTCCGGGGCGAGCGGCACGACTCGTAAGACCGCCCCGTCAGGCACTGCGGCGCCTGTCTGATCGAGGACGCCTCCAGCAGGCGGTGGGGCACAGGAGAGCGAGGCGAGAAGTGCAAAGAACCCACACCACCCGGTGTGGGTTCTTCGGCGGTCGATGACACGAGGCGGCAGGCTACTCGGTCCCCTGCTCTTCCAGATCGTTGGGAACTCCCAGCCGCTGGCACGCGGCGTCGTACATCTGGCGGGCCGCCTTCTGCGCCGCCTGCAGCTCCGCGATGCGCTGCTTGACCCGCTGCAGCTCCTCCTGGATCTGGTTCTCCAGGTCGGCAATCTCCTGCTTCGTCACCTTCTGGGTGTCCTCGTAGAACTTGCGTTGCTGGTCTGTGAGCACCGGCATGAATGCCTCCTCCGTCTAGGGTTTGAAAGGAATGGTCTGAGTGATGTGCACCTTGACCCGCACGCCGCTCTTGGTCGCCGGTTTGAAACGCCAGCTCCGGACGGCAGTCGCGGCCGCAGCGTCCAGCCCGAGGTCCGGCTTCACCCCGCGCAACACCTTGACGTCCTGCGCCGAGCCGTTCTCGTCCACCAGGACGTCCAGGAACACCGTTCCTCCGACGCGCTGGCGGGCGGCGAGCGGCGGGTAGGCCGGCTTCGGGTTGTAGATCGCCTGGGGCGGCGAGACGTCGGGTCCCATCTCGACGAGTTCACCCACCTGCACCGCCGGCCGCGCCTCGCCTAGCGGCTCCCTTGTCGCAGCCTGAACCGGAGTGGGCTCGGCCGGTACCGGAGTCGCTTCCGGAGGCGCAGCAGCAGGTGGTACGGTGGTTGGTGCCGCCGGCTGGACGGCCGGCGCCGTGTTGGGCGGTGGGGCGGCAGGTTGCGCCGCCACGGTCGGCTGAGCCGCCGCTGGCTGCGCGGCGGTTTGAACGGCAGGTTGGGCGGCGGCCGCCTGGGGCTGCTGCGGCTGCTTCTGCGCTGGAGCGGCCGCGGGCCGCGTCGGAGCGGCGGCTGCGGGCCGCTGCTGCGCCGGAGCCCCCGGCGTGAGGATTTCCCCGGCCAGCTTCTCGCGCAGCGCCTGGGTTTGCTTGGCAACCTCTTGCTGCGCCACCTCACGTGCCATCTGCACGGTCTCTGGCGCCGGTGTCGCCTCGGCCGCCGGAGCCGCGGCAGGCTTCCTCGCCCGGGTCAACACCACCACGACCGCGACGATGGCGAGTGCGCCGACGGCCGCAGCTACCAGTGGACCGAGACGGAAGCCGCTGGGCGCCTTGAGCTCGGTTGGCGTCTCCTCGCGCACCGGCTCCATCACCGGGATGCGTGGCGCCGGTTTCGGCTTCTCGACCGGAGCGGGAGACGGCGTGGCGGCAGCGACCGGGGGCGCCGGTGCCGGTCGCGGGGCCGGTACGGTTGCCGTGCTCACGGGCCTCTCGTGACCCACGAGGTCGGCCAGGAAAGCGCCCAGCTCGGGAGCTCCGGGCGCCGGCCGGATCGATTGCAGAATGGCCCCAAGGTCGGAGGCCATGTCGGCGGCGGTCTGGTAACGCTCCCCGCGGTCCTCCTTGAGTGCCTTCATGACGACGCGCTCGACCTCGGGTGGGATGGACGGGTCGATGTCGCGCAACGGGACGAGGCGCGGCGAGCGCACCTGCTCGAGTATCGAGAGCTCGGAGTCCCCGACGAAGCCCTTGCGGCCCGAGAGCATCTCGTAGATCACGAGGCCCAGCGAGAAGATGTCCGAGCGGTGGTCGATGTCCTTGCCCCAGGCCTGCTCGGGCGACATGTACTGCAGCTTGCCTTTGAGCGCGCCGGCGCGGGTGTGGGAGGCCTTGGAGGCGGCCTTCGCGATTCCGAAGTCGCACAGCTTGATGTCACCGTCGTACGAGATCAGCACGTTCTGTGGAGACACGTCCCGGTGCACGAGCGCCATCGCCGTGCCCTGGAGGTCCTTCTTGCGGTGTGCGTAGTCGAGCGCCGCCGCGAGGTGTGAGCCGATGAACAGAGCCAAGCCCAGTGGGAGGCGCGCTTTCTTGTCGCCGAGCGTCCGAAGGATCGAACGCAGATCCTTACCGTCGATGTACTCCATCGCGATGTAATAGGACCGATCGATCTTGCCGAGGTCGTAGATGTGGATGATGTTCGGGTGCTGGAGCTGCGCGGCGAGCTTCGCCTCGTCGACGAACATCGTGACGAACTCGTCGTTGTCCGTCAGGTGAGCCAGGATGCGCTTGATCGCGACGATCTTCTGGAAACCCTCGACGCCCTTCATACGGGCGCGAAAAACCTCAGCCATCCCACCGGTCGCGATCGGCTCGATGAGTTCGTATTGCCCGAACGGCGTGCCGCCGGGCAAGGGCCCAACCGGCTTCGCCGCGGCCGGCGGTGCCGGAATGGCCGCAGGCTTCGCCGGCGGGGGAACCGCTGAGGTGGCTGCTTCCGGTGGCGCCGCTGGTTTCGGAGGCGGGGCCGGACGTTCGGGCGCGGTGGCGGTCCGTCTAGCCGATCCGCGCTGCCCGCCGACTTCGAGGCCCGAAAGCGTGTCGGACAGCAACTTCTCGACAGCGGCGGCCGCGTTCTCGGCACGAGGCTTCGCCGGCTTCGGGCCGGTCTTTCCAAGCCCCGTGAGTGTGTCCGAAAGGGCCCTTGTGACCACAGAGTCGGCGTCCCCGGCGGCAGAGGTCGACCTGCCCGCTGGCGGAGGCGCCGCTGGTTTCGGAGGCGGGGCCGGCGCGGGGATCGCGATGCGCTGAGTCTGGGCCGGACTCGCGCTGTGCTCCTCGGCGAGGAGGTCGCCGAAAAGATCGTCCGAGGTCACGGTGGCGCCCGGCTTGGTGGACCCCGTGCCGCGCCGCAGCGCTTCGAGCATCTCGGCGCGGGTGTCAGGGGTGACCGTGGCTTCGGAACGGGACCTGGTCAGGAGGGCCTTGACGTGCGCCAGCAGCTCGTCGTTCGAGAACGGCTTCGCGACGATGTCCTGAGCGCCGAGCTTGGCCGCGTCCGCCTTCGGATTCTGCCCGGTGTACCCGCTCATCATCACCAGGAAGGGGGTGTTCCGCAGTCCGGCGCGGGCGCGCAGTTGCGTGATCGCATCCTCGACCTTCAGGCGCGGCAACACAGACGTGGTCAGGACCACTCGGGGTTCGACCTTGGCACAGGCTGCCACGGCCGCGTCGACGTCCTTGGCGGTGATGATCTCGCAGCCGAGCGACGCCAGCGCTTCCGCGACACGCGTGGCAGTGCGCGGTTCATAGTCAAGTAGAAGGATTGCCTGGGTCATACGCTCGCTGCTTCGCCAGCAGGCCTCGCCGCCATTGTCATGGGGTGCCACCTGCAAGTCAATAGGGATTGGAGTGGGTAGGTCTTGCATGTTCGCGCCCCGGTGTACAATTCGCGAGGGGCGGGCGAGCCGGTCCCATCGGGGGTTTTTATGTCGGGCCACAACAAGTGGAGCACGATTAAACACAAGAAGGGCAAGCTCGACGCCAAGCGCGGCAAGCTCTTCACCAAGATCATTCGTGAGCTCACGACCGCCGCGCGCGAAGGTGGCGGCGACGCGGACGGCAACCCGCGCCTGCGCGCCGCGATCGTGTCGGCGAAGGCGGCCAACATGCCGGGCGACACCTTGCACAAGGCGATCCAGCGCGGTACCGGCGAGCTCCCCGGCGTCTCGTACGAAGAGGTCACGTACGAGGGTTACGGCCCCGGCGGCGTGGCGGTCCTTTTGCACGCGCTCACGGACAACCGCAACCGCACGACGGCGGAGCTTCGCCACATGTTCGGCAAGCATGGGGGGAATCTCGGCGAGAGTGGCTGCGTTGCGTTCCTGTTCAAGAAACAGGGACAGCTCCTCTTGCCGAAGAACGTCGGCGACGAGGACAAGGTCATGGAAGCGGCGCTCGAGGCCGGCGCGGAGGACTTCTTCGCGGACGATCCCGAGTTCTACGAGATTTACACGGCCCCGGAGGAACTCCACAAGGTCAAGACCGCGCTCGAGTCCCACGGCCTCACCGCGGAGCAGGCCAAGGTCGAGATGGTCCCGACCATGCAAGTCCGCCTGGAGGACAAGCGGGCCGAACAGATGATCCGGCTGATGGAAGCGTTCGAGGACCACGACGACGTGCAGAACGTCTGGGCCAACTTCGACATCGACGCGAAGCTGCTCGAGGTCAGCTGAGCTGACCCGCATCCTCGGCCTCGATCCCGGCACTCGGGTCACGGGCTGGGGGCTCGTCGCAGGCGATCCCCGCCGTGTGACCGTTGTCGAGTTCGGTCGTTTGATGCCGCGGCGTGCGCTCTCGCGCGCCGCGGCGCTCGCGTCCCTGTCGGATCAGCTTGAGGAACTCCTTGGCCGCCTCGCGCCCGACGTCGCAGCAGTGGAGACGCCTTTCTTCGGGCGTTTCCCCAAAGCAGCGCTCGCCCTCGCCGAGGCCCGTGGCGCGCTGCTCGCCGTGCTCGGTAGGTGGGGCGGCGAGGTGGTGGAACTGGAGCCGGCAAGGGTCAAGGCTGCCATCGTCGGGCACGGTCGGGCCGAAAAGCAACAGGTCGCCTTCGTAGTGCGGCACGCTCTCGGGCTTGGGGAGCTGCCAGCGCCCGACGCGGCCGACGCTCTCGCGCTGGCGCTGTGCCACTTGCGAAGTGCGTTGCCTTGACGCTCTTGACAGGCGTGTGTTAGGTTGCGCGTGCGTGGGAACGGCACAAACGCACCGTAGCGATGGTGTCCGTCCGGATCCTCGAAGGCTGGGCGGGGCTGCCGACGCGATGCGGGGCTGAACGCACATGGCACTCCAGGGTTCACTCGCCGATATCGGACTCCCTGACGTGATCCAGTTGGTGAGCGTCTCGGCGAAGACTGGCGTCTTTACACTCTCCGGCGACGGGGTCGACGGCAAGATCTTCATCAAAGACGGCCAGATCACCGACGCCATCGCCGGCAAGCTCTCCGGCGAGTACGCGGTGTACGAGATGGCCACCTGGCACAAGGGCCAGTTCATCTTCACCGCCGGGATCGAATCGGACAAGATCACCGTCAACAAGTCCAACACGAGCCTGATGATGGAAGCGGCGCGCCGGCTCGACGAGTGGCGCGTCCTGCAGCGCAAGATCCCCTCGATGGACGTCGTTCCGTTCTTCCTGCCGCGCGAGCCTGGGCAGGACCAGATCACGCTGTCGCCGCAGGAGTGGGCGATCGTCACCAAGATCGACGGCCAGGCCTCGATCGCGAAGCTGGAGCAGGCGACTGGCCTGCCGGCGTTCGACGTGTGCAAGGTGCTTTACGGCCTCGTCGCCTCCGGCCTGATCTCCATGCGGCCCAGCGAAGAGAAGGCCGCCGCGGGCCAGAGCCGGGTCGCACCGCCGGGACCGTCGCAGCGCTCGCTGCTGGCGCTCGCGGAGAACGTCCGCAAGCTCGCGGACGACAGCGTCGGGTTGTCGGGGTCGATCGCCGTCGAGAAGCAGTACCGCGTCGCGCGCGCAGAGATCGAGGCCGGCACCGGAATCTCCGCCGTCAACGGCCTGGTGGACCGGCTGGCCCGCGCGATCTCGCTCCTCGAGGGCGGCGACAAGGCGGGCGAGTTCCTGCGGCGCGTCAACCCCCTCATCGTGTCCGGTGCGGCGGAGATCCGCCCGCACTAACCGCGCAGGACCTTTCGGATACATCTCCACACCCTCAGTCAGGCGGTTCCGCTCGTCTCTCCTTCGGCCACGAGGGCAAAAGGAAGAGGTAAGAGGTCAAACGGAAGGCAGGACAAGTACCTTGCTTCCGTCCTCCCTTTGACTTTTCACGTTTCACCTTTTCCCTTTTCCCGCAGTTACTCCTCAGGGTTCCGAAGGCAGCGCGGCAAGCCCGATCGAAGCGCCCACCGCGCCGGCCAGCGCGCCGCCGGCCGGCAGCGCTCCAAGCGCCCAGGGCGAGACCGTCAGGCTCGGCAGAACGGTTCGAAACAGGATCCAGAGCCCGAGGAGGATCATCGTGCCAGCCACCCCACCCGTGGCGCCGAGCAGAGAGCCGCACAGCAGGTACGGTCTGCGGATGTCGCCCTCGTGGGCCCCGATGAGCCGCATGATCGCGATCTCGTCGGCGTGGGCGAGCACGAGGAGGCGCACGACCAGCAGGACGACCACGCCGCAACCGACCAGGAGCGCCACAGCAAGCGCAGACCCCGCGATGAGGACCTGGGAGACCGTCCGCTGCAGCCGGTCTTGCCAGGCTCGGGAGCTCTCGACCAGCGTGGCCTCGGGCCGTTCCTGTAGCCACGGGACGAGGGACACCTCCTGGGCCGCGCTCACCTCGATCTCGAGAATAGGCGGAAAGCTCCTCTCGTCGAGCGTCAGCAGCACGGTCGCGAGCTCCGGAAACCAGCCCGCGAGCTCCTCCTGCACTTTGCGCGGGGTGAGCGCAGCGATCCGGGCCCCGGGCACGCGCGCCTGAATCGCGTCGCGGAGGGTCGTCACCTCGGCGTCCCCGCGCGCGATTGCAACAACCGTCGCAGGTCGATTGGTCGCGAGGAACTCCCTGTGGATCCAGTCGTGCACGGTCCAGAGGACGCCGCCCCACGCGCTCGCCACCGCAACGAGCACCACGGCCACGACTCCCGCGGCCCCGGACTCCTTCAGCTGACGCCTGATCTCCCGCCAGGCGTGACGGTTCATGGCGCCGTCACCCAGGCGTCCCTGACCACCCTCCCGTGGTCGAGGAACAACGTTCGGGCGGGGTGTGCCTCGATCAGAGTGCGATCGTGGGTCGCGACGACAACCGTGGTTCCCTGGTAGTTGATGGTCTTGAGCAGCTCCAAGAGCTCGTGCGAGCGCTCCGGGTCGAGGTTGCCGGAAGGCTCGTCCGCCAGGATGAGGTCCGGCTGCAGTACGAGGGCGCGAGCGATGGCGACGCGCTGCTGCTCGCCGCCGGAGAGCTCCTCAGGGTAGGCGTTCATGCGGTTCTGGAGGCCCATCTGCTTGAGCACCAGGTACGCGCGCCGCTGCTGCTCGCGGTCGGGGAAGTTGAGCAGCGAGAGGACGAAGGTCACGTTCTCGGCGACGGTACGGCGACGGAGAAGCTTGAAGTCCTGGAACACGACGCCGAGCCGCCGGCGGAACTCGGCCACCTCACGACGCCGCATCGTCGTGAGATCGGCGCCGTTGACCTGGATGGCGCCGGAGTCGGGAAGCTCGGCCCGGTAGAGCAGGCGGAGGAACGTGCTTTTGCCCGCCCCCGAGGGCCCGGTCAGGTACACGAACTCGCCACGGTCGACTCTGATCGTGACGCCGCGGAGCGCCGGGCGGCCGTTGTAGCTCTTGGTGATCTCGTCGAGCGCGATCATGCCGGGAAGGACGACCTCGGCGAGCGCGAGGCTGCGATCCGTCGCGTCTCGCAGCGGCGGGTGGGCACGTGCGCCGGTGCAGTTCGGGATTTCACCGGTGTCTCCGAGCGGGGAGTGTAGCATAGCGACATGGCCGAAACCGCAAGCAGCAGCGGTGTTCTCGCAGTTCCGATCGCGGGCGGCGCCGCAATCTTCGGCGACCGCGCCAGCGCGCCGTCCGGCCTCGACGAGTGGGGACTCGCGGACGCCGCCGGCGCGGCGATTGAGCGGCTGTTCGGGCGTCCCGTTCCGGTGCTCTACGCGCGGCAGGAGCACACCCGGTTGAGCTTCACCTACAGCGCCGGCGAGCCGCTGCCGCCGGGGCCTCACTTCGTCGGGACATGCGACGCCCTGCTCACGTCCGAGCCGTGGACGGCGCTGGTCGTGCGCACCGCGGACTGTCTTCCGGTCGCCCTCGCGGGCGGCGGTGCCGTCGCGATGATCCACGCGGGGTGGCGCGGCCTTGCCGCCGACGTGCTTGGCGTCACCGTCGGGCGCCTGCGCGCGGAGTTCGGGGTAGCCCCCGGCGCGCTCGACGCGGTCGTCGGCGTGGGCATCGGCCCTTGCCACTACCCCGTGGGTGCGGAGGTGGTCGCCGCCCTCGAGCGCCAACAGGTTATCGACGGCTCCTGGCGCGGCGACGGCGTCGTCGATCTCGCCCGGTTCGCGTCGGGGCGCCTCGCCGCCCTCGGCCTCGACCCCGCCCGCGTGCGGGTGCTGCCGGGCTGCACCGCGTGCTCGCAGAGATACCATTCCTTCCGGTGCGATGGGAACCCTGCGGGCCGGCAGTGGAATGCGGTCGTTCTGACCGAAGGGCTTCGCCCCCCGACCCCATAGCTGCCCAGCGATCTTTCATTGTCCAGCAAGGTCCCTCGATGGACCTTTCATCCTGAGGAGGACCGCCGGAGGCGGCCCGACGAAGGATCTCCCCGAAGAGGAGGACTGCAAATTTGTCCACTGCGTGGAGGCTCTTCTTCTTGCCCCGCGGGCTCGGATGGGTCGCTCGGGGCCAGCGTTTCCACCCGCCGGTCTGGCCGCTCGGTGCCCGCACGCTCCGGCGCCATTGATCCTCGGCCCGCGGGGCGAAATGCCCCCACCCCCCCGCGAGGCGCTGCGGACTGCCGAGAAATGGCCGCGCCCACTGACGGTGGATTGAAAACCCCCTACCAAATGGCAGTAGACTCATGGACGAAGGGGAACTCACTGGTCAGCAATTGGTAAGGGTGGCCAGGATGAGAACGCACCGTGGCATCAACTTCAGCAGCATTGCAGGTGAGGGTCTCAACGGCTTCCCGGGGTTCCTGATCGCCCTCTTCTTCCTGCTCCCGCCCTTGGCCGGCCTCATCGGGCTCCTCGTGTGGGGACTGGGCTCGATCCTACGCTGGGATTGGTTGGATCGGTGGCCGATTCAACGCCCGCTCTTGGCTTTGGATGGGTTGGTGGGCCTCGTGCTCATGATCGCTGCTGCGTGTGCGGTCTACCTTCTTTCCCAGTGGCGGGACAAGCAGCTATCCGCGCGGATACAACAGGAGCTCCACAAGCTCAACGAGGGGAACGGTCAGGACGTTGCCGTTCCCACAACTGACGATGAGATCGCGGAGTTCGCGCGGACGTGGAAGGGCGAGCTGGGGTTCGGGAGCTTTCGGGCAGAGCAGAGGAGTTGCGACGCGCGGCTCGTCCGAGTGCAGTGTCGCCGGATTCGGTGCTCGTTGTGGCGATCACCGCCTTCTTCGTCGTGGCCATGCTGAGCATCCTCTTCTCGCTCATCTCGATGGAGATCGGGGACGTCCTCTCCATCGGGTTCTTGGTTGTCTGTGCTAGTGGGGCGATTGGGTATGCATACCATCGCGTGCGTGTGCGCCGGCAGGCCAGGATCATCGAGCGCGAGCTCGACGGGTCGAGGTAACGCGGGCTCCGTTCGGCGCGGCGGGCGTCGGGGAGAGGGGGCGGCGGGATGTACTGTCCGAACCGGGAGTGCATCGACTTCGAGGAGACGGGGGAGCCGGGGGAGTATCGCGACGACATCGAGGTGTGCCCGAAGTGCGGGTCGCGGCTAGTTCACGACCTACCTGACCTCCGACCCCCAGAGGAAGTCGGGGAGGTGGCGGACGTAGATGATCGGGAAGGGGCTCTCGTCGCCGTGGCGGCGTTCAACTACCGGCAGGACGCCGATCTCGCCGCTTCGATGCTGCTCGGAGCCGGCCTGACCGCGGTCGTCTTCGGCGACGACTGCGGCACCGTGGACCCGGGCCTGGGCTTCGCGACGCGGTGTCGACTGATGGTGCCCGAGGATCAGGCGAGTCTGGCTCTCTCTCTGCTCGAACAGGGGACTCGCAAGCCCGGCGCTGGAGTCTGAACCGACGCGCGTCGAGCCTGGCGCCGCTCATCGGTGCGTTAAGTTGCCAGCCTCTGAATGCGCGCTTCCGCGTCAGGCGGCTTTCTTCGCGATGAAGGGTGCGACCTCGGCCTTGCAGCGCTCGATGGCGGCGCGGAACTCGCGGTTCGCCCTCATTGCGCCGACCACGGCGTGGGCGAGGACGCGGGCCGCCACGACGTCGGTCGGGAAGTGCACGCCGCCGAGGACGCGGCCCCACGCGGCGCGATCCGCCCACGCGAACAGAGCGTCCCGCTGCTCGGGAAACACCTCGGCCAGCACCTCGGCGCGGGCATAGATCGCGGACGCGTGCCCACTCGGGTACGAGCCGCCCGACGGGAGGTGCACACACGGCTCGATGCGCGGGTCGACCTTCGGTGGCCGGGGGCGGCTGAACGCGTCCTTGGCGCGCGATACAACCCCCCTAACGTCGTCCTCCACGAGCTCGAGGACGTGGGCGGTGAACGGCACGTTCGCCGCGGTGAACCACGCGCCGAGCACGTCGGCGTTGTCGAACACGTCGCCGTCGGCGATCCGTTTTGCCCATTCGACCTGGGCGGGCGAGCGCCACGCCTGCGCCTGCCGTACCGCCTCGAGGTCCGCCCGGCCAGCGATCGAGCTCGTCTCGGGCGGCGGGGGCAGCAGCGTTGCGGGGTCCGCGCCACCGGCGGGGAGGAAGTGTCCGCCCGCGAGCTGGCTCGGCAGCGGCGCGGGCGCGCCGGCCGACACCCGCTGGGGAGTCGTGAGGACCACGAACAGTGTTGCAAGAACGAACGCGCGTCGCGTGTTGGTCATGGCGGAGCTCCTTGCCTGCCAGCTTACCTCGGCGCCAGACGAACAAAGCCGACTCGGCGGTGTTCGCCCCGTGGCCGTACTGTGCCGATGCCAGGGGCGCCTCGGATTCGCCCGCCGCGCGCCCCAATCCCGGTCGCTTGGAGGCCCGATCGCGACCCGCGCCGCCTCTACCCCCTTGACAGGATTCCCGGGTTGGGCATACTATATCGGCTATCGATATACCGATCGGCGGTATAACGGCAGGCGATCTAGAGGGAGGAGCGGATGACAAACCTGGATGGTTCGGCCCGGAAGTTCCTCCCGCTGAGCGAGGCCACGTACCTGATCCTGGCGTCCCTGACGGAGCCCCGGCACGGCTACGGGATCATGCAGGACGTGGAGGCGGTGAGCGACGGGCGCGTGAAGCTGGGCCCGGGGACGCTCTACGGCGCCCTGACGAACCTGCTGAAGGGGAGGCTGATCCGGCGGAGCGGCGAGACCGGCGCCGGGAGCGACCGGAGGAAGGTCTACGCGCTGACGCCGCTGGGCGAGAGGGTGCTGGTGCTCGAGGGGGAGCGCCTGGCCTCCCTCTCCCGGCTGGCCTCGGACGTGAGGAAGCGACTCGGAGGTGAAAGGTGAGGGGCGAGAAGACGACGAAGCGGGTGTTCCGGATGCTCATGCCCTGGAACGACGAAAAGGAAGGTCGGTGGCTTGCGGAGCAGGAGTGGTCCGGTTGGCACCTGAAAGCCGTCAAGTGCTTCGGCGGATATGTCTTCGAGAGAGCCGCCCCCGCCGAGATGGCCTACCGGCTCGATTTCGGCCCTTCGAGGTTCCATGACCGATCGGAGTACTTCGGGCTCTTCCGGGATTCCGGCTGGGAGCACGTTGGAACGCGCGGGCTGTGGCAGTACTTCCGCAAGGCGGCGGTGGGCGGCCGGGCCCCCGAGATCTACACCGATCCCCAGTCCCGCATCGCCATGTACCGGCGGGTGATCGCGATCACGGGGGCGACGGTGGCTGTGATGGCGTCGCAGGTCGGATCCACGGTGAGCCGCGGGGTATCGCACCCGACGATGGCCGGGCTGCCGATCGTTCTCGTCATCCAGGTCCTGCTGATGGCCGTCTTCGGGTACGGTACCGTGAGGCTGATCATGGTCATCAGCCGGCTCAAGCGGAGCCAGCGGAAGCAGGCGTGACGGAAGGCTACACTCTGTAGGCGGCCGTCATCCGACGCATGAAGCGGCAGGAGGGATCAGATGGCCCGGGCACAGTCGAGCGGTTCGGTGGACCTCGGTGGGGCTTCAGGAACGACCATCCGGGAGATCGTCGCAGGTGCAGCACGGTTCTGGGAACCCCTCCGCGTCCCCTACAACGGTGTCCTTGTCGTTGTCGTGCTGGCCTGGTTGGTCTTGACGTGGCCTCACTTCCGGACGGCGCTGACCCTGGAATCGCTCCTGGCGTTCGTGATTCTCGCTCTCGCAGCAAACGCCCTGTACTGCGTTGCGTACGGTGTCGAGATCGCGATGCAGCGTACAGCGTTTCGAGCCGGATGGCGGCCCTGGCGATGGATACTCTGGCTTGCGGGGACGCTTCTCGCGGCCGCGCTCGCGTGGTACTGGATGGCGGACGAGATCTACCCGCACAGCGGCTGACATGCGGCGTTCGGCGCCCGAGCGGGGCATCCGCGCGTAGCCACGATGCTGCGCTTACAATCCCGAACATGAACGTCCTGATCTTCGGCGCGACCGGCACCGCCGGCGGAGGCGTTCTCCGCGCGTGTCTTTCATCCCCGGCCGTTGAGGAAGTACGCGCCGTCACCCGCCGGCCGATCGCCATCACCGACGGCAAGCTTCGCACGTTCGTACATGGCGATTACCAAGACTACGTCGCGGTCGCGGAAGCGTTCGCGGGCGTCGATGCCTGCCTGTTCTGCCTCGGCGTCTCGGTTACCCAGGTGTCGGAAGAAGGGGAGTACCGGGCGATCACGCACGATTTCGCTCTCGCCGCCGCACAAACGCTGCGAGCGCACAGCCCCGCCGCCGCGTTTCACTACATCAGCGGCCAGGGCACCAGCGCGACCAGCCGCTTCATGTGGGCGCGGGTGAAGGCCGAGACCGAACGGGAGCTGATCGAACAGTTCGGCGCGGTCTGCTGGCGTCCGGCCGCGATCGACGCCGAGCCGTCCGAGAGCGCGCCGCTCGTGTACCGGGCGCTCCGTCCGCTGTTTCGTCTCCTGAGGTCGTTCCGAAGCCTGTACGTCTCGGGCGGGGACCTCGGTCGGGCGATGCTGCAGGCCGCCGCCGAGGGTATGCGCGGGTGCGTCATCGAGAACGCCCAGATCCGCGACATCGCCGAGCGCGCCCCTCGTCCGTGAGTTGCCCGCTTGCGGATCCGGCGCGCTGATCCCGGCACCTGCAGGTCAGCTCCCCAGACCTGCTCAAGGTCATCGAGTGTCCGACGCCCACCCCACGTCCTCCCAGGTGTTTCTTCGGACCCCTGATCCCGGACCCCTGTCGTTGACCCGCGCCGCCTCCGATCGCGGAATACGGTCTCATTCTCCATGTTGTACGGCGAAAGGAGGTCGTCATGACGGCTCTGAGTTCCCTCTGGCTCCCGATCCTCGTGTCCTCGGTATTCGTGTTCGTTGCCAGCAGCTTGATCCACATGCTCCTGCCGTGGCACAAGGGCGACTACCGCAAGGTGCCGGACCAGGACAGGGTGATGGAGGCGCTCCGCCCTTTCGGCATCGCGCCGGGCGACTACATGCTCCCGCGCTGCTCGAACATGCAGGAGATGCGCTCGCCCGAGTACCTCGACAAGTTGAAGAAGGGCCCGGTCGCGATCCTCACCGTGATGCCGAACGGCATGATGTCGATGGCGAGGAGCATGACGTTGTGGTTCCTGTACCTGGTCGTCGTAGCGGTGTTCGCCGCCTACGTGGCGGGGAGGGCGCTGCCCGTCGGCGCGCGGTACCTTTCGGTGTTCCGCTTCGTGGGCGCGACCGCGTTCATCGGATACTCGGTCGCGCTCTGGCAGATGTCGATCTGGTATCGCCGCGCGTGGAGCACGACGTTCAAGGCGACCTTTGACGGGTTGATTTTCGCGCTCCTGACGGCGGGCACGTTCGGGTGGCTGTGGCCCCGCTAGCCTGAACCGTTCGAGACGGTTCTGCTGCGCACGCAAATCCTCCCGGGGTGGCCCGCCCGCGGCCTGCAACGGGCCACCCCGGCTCCAGCACCAGGGGGCCAACCACGCCGCCGCAGGTGTTGAGGATCTCCAGTCCGCCCTGTCGCCGAACCGGAGCGCTGGCAGAGAACATTCCCGACTTCACTGCGCTAGAGTCCTCTTGGGAGGTGCTGGTGGTGACGCCCTACCTCATCGCCTGGGTCGTGATGGTCCCCATCGCCATCCTGAACGGGGTGCTGCGCGAATCCACCTACGGCAGGCGCCTTTCCGAGCTCCGCGCGCATCAGCTTTCGACCGTGACGGGGATCGTCCTGCTCGGGGCATTCATGTGGGCGGTCATCCGAGCGTGGCCGCCGTGGTCGGGAGGGCAGGCGCTCGAGGTAGGGCTCCTCTGGGTGCTGCTCACCGTCGCCTTCGAGTTCTCGTTCGGCCGCTTCGTCGTCAAGCGCTCATGGACGGAGCTGATTCGGGACTACGACCTCCTGAAGGGACGGATGTGGCTGCTGGTCCTGGTCTGGGTTGCGGTCGCGCCCTACCTGTTCTACCGCCTCCGGTGAGGCGCGAACTCCGGTGCTCCGGAAGGCAAGTGCTTACCGACCAACTGGGGCGTCGGGCGGCTGAGGCCTGGCGGCGATCTGGCCCCTGAGCTGGCCGCACGCCGCGGCGACCTCGCGGCCCTTGCTCCAGCGTACGGTGACGTTGACATGGGCGGCGGCGAGGATGCCGGCGAAATCGTTGATGCGCGCCTCGTTCGGCGCCTCCAGCTCGCCGAGGTGGCGCCGGTCGGGGTTCAACGGGATCAGGTTGATCTTCGACGGGATGCCGCGCAGCAGGCGCGGGAGGCGGCGCGCGTCGTCGTCGGAGTCGTTGATCCCGGCGAGCATCACGTACTCGAAGGTGATCCGACGGCCGCGCTCGAGGGGAAACGCCCGCAACGTGTCGAGCAGCTCGTCGAGCGGCCAGCGCGCCGCGATCGGCATCAGCCTCTCGCGCTGCTCCTGGGTCGTGGCGTTGAGGGAGACGGCGAGCTTGGGACGGCGCTCGAGGGCTGCGAGCTTCCTGATGCCGGGCACGATCCCGCTGGTGGACACGGTCACCCTGCGGGGGCTGACGGTCTCCGCGATCAACTCGACGGCGCGGGCGACCCCGGGCAGGTTGAGGAGCGGCTCGCCCATCCCCATGAACACCACGTTCACCGGCGTCCCGACGAGACCCTCGGCGCGGAGGATCGCACGGTACTGGCCGAAGATCTCGCCGCCGCTGAGGTTGCGGCCGGCGCCGAGGACCCCGGTGACGCAGAAAATGCAGCCGACCGCGCACCCGGTCTGCGAGGACAGGCAGATCGTGGTGTGCCCTTCCATGGGCATCGCCACCGCCTCGACCACGGCGCCGTCGGGAAACGCGAGGGCGAACTTCGCCGTGCCGTCACCGCCCCGGCGGACCTCGATGACATCCGGGTCCAGCACGACCGCTCGTTCGCCCAGGTCCCGGCGGAGCGCCTTGGGGAGGTTGGTCATCTCCTCGATGGCGCCCGCCATCCGCCGCGCGACCCACTGGTAGACCTGTTCCGCACGGAACGGACGGGGATCGAGCTCGGCGAGCAGCGCCGCGAGCTCAGCGCGGCTGGCGCCGACGAGGTTGTGGTGCACTCGGAATTGCATCGGTTGACGGCTCACCGGCGATCCCCGCAGAGTGCAGGATCTCGACGTCCCGCACACTCCATTGTGGCACGGCGCCGCGGCGGTCGGCGCACACGACCCGGGGCGGATCGGTGCTCGACCGCAGCTCGACCCGCACCAGCGCGGAGAGGCCGAGGGTCTGAAGCCTCACGCAGGCGGCGCGCAAAACCTCGTCTGCCTCGAGACGTTCCTGCAGCGCCCCGACGAATGAGAACAGGAGGGTGGTCGCGTCCGGGATCGATCGTCGTGTCTTCACGCTATGGGGAACCGGCGCGACCCGCGCTCAATTTCCACCGGGCGGGGCGTACCATGCGTATGATGGTCGGTTTTTGTCCCGCGCTTGAATCGCTCGGCTTCAACGCCGCTTCCCTGCACGAGCTTGCCGGGGACGCGTCGCACCGGCGCTTCTTCCGGGTCGCGCTGACGGGTGGGGGGACGATTGTCGCGGCGTTGTACCCGGCCGACCAGGCGGCCCAGGAGGAGCAGGCCGCGCGCGACGAAGAGGTGCACCGTTGGGGGTGGGATCGAGGGCTGCCGATCCCGCGCCCGCTTGGGAGAGCAGGCTTGGTGACGGTGAGCGAGGACCTCGGGAACGAGGACCTCGACCGGGCCGCCGAGCGCCTCGGGGGCGCGGTGCTTGCTCCCGCCGTCGAAGCCCTGGCCGCGTTCCAGCGGTGCGAGTTTGCCGACCTGCCGACCCGGCCCTTCGACGCCGCGTTCTTCCGCCGCGAGCTCGCGTCGTTCGAGGAGCACGCGCTGACCCGGTCGGTCCGGGCGGTGCCGGAGGTCGGGGCGTTCCTCGACGGCCTGGCGGCACGCCTGGCTTCGCATCCATACCGGCTCCTCCACCGCGACTTCCACTTCAACAACCTCTTCCTGTGCCGCGGCGCCGTGAGGGCGGTGGACTTCCAGGACATGCGTGGCGGCCCGGACACGTATGACCTCGCGTCGCTCCTCCGCGAGCGGGGCGGCGCCGCCGTTGCCGGTGACGAGGCCGCATTGGTGGAGCGCGCGGCGGAGCGCCTCAGTTGGCCCGACGGGTGGCGGCTGCGCTACCTCGAGTGCTCAGCGCAGCGCGGGCTGAAGGTCATCGGAACGTTCCTGCGTCTGGCAGCGGCCGGCCGCCCCGCCTATCTGGCGTGGCTTCCGGTGGTACGTGCGCGGGCGCTCGAAGCGCTCGAGTCGCTCGGGGCACCGGGCCCTCTGTGCACGGCGGTAGGAGCTTCAGCGGTCGAGGGACTATAATCGCCGGCGGAGGGGAGCCACATGTTCGGCACGATTGGTCTACCCGAGTTACTCTTGATCTTCCTGATTGTCCTGGTCGTCTTCGGCGCCGGCAAGCTTCCCCAGCTTGGCAAGGGTATCGGTGAAGGGATCCGCAACTTTCGCAGCGCTCTTAAGGGTGACGAGGCCCCGAAGCAGGACGCTCCCAAGGGAGACGACGAGTCAAAGGGCCGCTGAGGGCTCGTATGCGAACCGCGTGGCTCCCGCGAGGTCGAGCCCGGTGAGCTTTTCATAGACGGCAGCAACTCGCGCGATGAAGGTCCGGGTCTCACGATACGGAGGTACTGTCCCCCAGTGGCGGACGGCACCCGGGCCCGCGTTGTAGGCGGCAAGGGCCAGCTCGACATCCCCACCGAAGCTCTCCAGAAGGGCGGCGAGGTAGCGACAGCCGGCCTCGAGGCTTTGGGCCGGGTCCGCGGGGTTGGGAAAGCCAATCCCGGCTGCCGTCTCCGGCAGGACTTGCATGAGGCCGAGGGCGCCCTTGGGGGAGACCGCATCCGGTGTTTGGCCGGACTCCACCTCGACCACGGCGAGCACGAGGGCCGGATCGATGCCGACGTGGGTCGCAGCGGCGATCACGCGCTGCTCGAACGGCGTAGGGCCCACGAATGGGTCGCTCTCGAGCGGCACCGAACCGCCCGGCGTGGTCTCGACCCACGTCGAAGCGCTCTGGAGTGTTCCCTGAGAGCGTTGGGTCAGGGAAACCAGCAACCCGCCGATCGCGAAGCAACCCCAGACCGCCGCGGTCTGACGTCCGCCGAACACCCCGGGCCCCGTTCAGGCATTCCTGCGGCGCCGCTGCCCGTTCTTCTGCAGCTTGCTCCGCAGGGTGTTGCGGTGGATGCCCAGGGCGGCAGCGGCCTGCGACACGTTACCGCCGTGCCGCTCAACGGCCGAGCGGACGTACCGCGCCTCGAACACGTTGAGCGCCTCTTCGAGCTGAAGGCCGCGATCGAGAAGCGAATCGGCCACGGTGCCGAAAGCATCCCCGAGTTCGCGCAACGCCGCGCGGCGTTCCTCGACGCTTCCGGGGCTCACTTGAGCTCGACCCGGTCTCCGACGCGAATCGGCAACTGAGAACGGATGATCTTGGCGGTGGCCCAGTGGCTGCCGGTCGTCAGGATTGCGAGCTCGCCCAACAGGATGCGCGGCGCGCCGGCGACAGGGTTGTCACTGTAGATGATGGCCTGGCTGCCCGGAGTTAGCTGGTCGGCCTCGCCGAGATCGATCATGACCGAGTGGTCCTGCCCGACCGTCACGGTGTCATCCCGGGTGTAGATGATGTATCCCCTGGCCTTCGTGCTCGAAGGATCGCAACGTTCGACCGGCTTGGTGACCACTGTCATCGGGATGGGAAGGGGCTCGAACGGTTTCAACCAGGCGCCGAGGGGGATGGCGTCGCACGAAGCCAGGATCTCCGCGGTCGCGGAATGGTCCTGCGTGCAAAGGACTCGCGCGTGCCCCACGTACCGGATCACGAGTCCGAGTACTGCGTTGGTCGCCGGGTGGCGCAGCTTTCGCACGGGCTGGACGATGAAGTAATCCTGCCCGGCCTTGACGCCTTCGGCTTCACCGCCCGACAGGTAGACGATGTCGGTGGTGGAGAACGTGCTCGAGTACTCGATCTGTTCGGCCGAGGTCATGGTGAGCTGAGGGCGGGCGTTCTGGTCGTCGAGGTAGGCGAAACAGTAAATGTCGTCCTCGCTTCCGGCCGGGACCAGGGTCCCCGCCGGCCCTTCAGCGGATGGCGACTTGGCCCCACTTTCCCTGCCGGCACCGGCTCCCGCCGCGCCTTCCCCGCCGGCACCGATTCCACCCGCTCCTTCCCTGCCTGCGCCGGCTCCCGCTGCGCCTGCCGCCGGCGTGGGCACCGGAGGCGAGACCTCTACGGCCTTCACGCCGATGACCAGGGGGTCCCCGGGATAGATCCAGTGGGCGTCCCGGATGTACTTGTTCTTCTCCCAGAGTTGCGGCCACAGGTACGGATTGCCCAGGTTCTTCTTGGCCAGAGCCCAGAGCGTGTCGCCCTTCTGGATAATGTAGACGTTCGCATCGGGTGCGAACTCCGTGGGCGGATCGTAGGGCGTCCAGTGATCGCCGACCTTGTGCAGCGGGCGCGGAGGAAGGGTGTCTGCTTGCTCCGCTGTGGCCCAACTGACGCACAGCACGGCTAAGACGGCAAACGTGGCGCGGACCATGGCAGTCCTCCTCCTAGGCATGCTTGTGATGACTCCACTACCAAAATAGCGCAGGCACCTCACGTTCGTCAATGCTGACCTGGCAACTGAGGCGTTGGCTTCGGCGTCGGGGAGGGTGCGGAGCGCCGCTTGAGCCGCTCCTCGACTTTGTCCGCCAGCGGTTTCGCGGCCTTGGCCGTGTCGGTTTCCGGGTAGTTGGCGAAGAGGTAGTCCAACCGCTGCTTTGCCCCGAGCCACGCCTGCACGTTGGCGTAGTATGTGGCAACCTGGTACTCGTGCTGGGCCAAGTCCTCCAGGCACTTCGAGAGCAGCAGCTTCGCCTCGGGAGTGTACTGGGAATTGGGAAAGAGCTGGAGCATCTGCTTGAGGCTCTCCGTCGCGTCGTGCAGCGGGGTGAGGTCTCTCAGCGGCCCCTTGTGTTGCTTGACGCTGCATTTTGCCAGCATCATGAGGGCGTACGCGCGGTTGGGATCGCTGGGGAAACGGTTCGAGAAGTCCTTGTAGCGCAGCTGCGCTTCGGTGAAGCCCTCGGTGTCGCCGACCGCGAAGAAGCTGTCCGCGACTTTGAGAGTGGCTTTTCGGCCGAGCGGGTCGTTCGGAAATGTGTCCGAGAGGAACGTATAGTACTTGCGGGCCTCTTCCCACTTCTTCTTCTCGGTGAGGGCATCCCCGCGAGCCATGATCTGCTCTTTCGACTGCGTACCCACCTCGTCCAGAAACGCCTGCTCGCCGTTCTTGGACGAGGACGAATGACATGCCGCCAGCGCCAGGACCGCAGCGATCAGGAACAACCGTTTCATGCCCTCTCCTCTCCGCGCAGTCGGGCAATCGCCCTGGCGCGGTCCTGCGCGCCGAAGACGGCCGTTCCAGCCACTAGGATGTCCACCCCGAGCTGCCGGAGCACCTGGGCGTTGGCGGGTTCGATACCGCCGTCCACGACCAGCTCGACGGCTGGCGCGCGATGGTCTCGCTCCGACCGGAGCCTGCCCAGCTTGTCGATCACGCCCGGGATCAGGCGCTGCCCGCCGAACCCGGGGTTCACCGACATGACAAGGACGAAGCCGACCATCCCCCAGACCTCGTCAAGAGCGCAGACGGGAGTGGCCGGGTTGATCGCCACGCCGGGCGTGGCCCCGATCTCGCGTATGCGCTGGAGGGTCCTGTGGAGGTGCGTCACCGCCTCGACGTGAACCGAGATGCGGCTCGCACCTCCATGGACGAACGGCTCGACCAGGTTGTCGGCGTTGGTCACCATGAGGTGGACGTCGAGCGGCAGAGTTGTGATCTGGCTCACAGCGGCGCACAGCCCCGGGCCGAACGTGAGGTTCGGGACGAAATGGCCGTCCATGACGTCGAAGTGCAGCAGGTCGGCGCCGCCGGCCTCGACCGAACGCACCTCGTCAGCCACCCTCGTGAGGTCGCACGCCAGCAGCGACGGCGCGACGCGGACCCGGCTCACCTGCTCACCCACAGTCCAACCACGGCGGCCTCGGTCACCGGACCGCCCGCCGTTGGGTCCTGGCGAAGCACGGTACCCTGCGAGACGCCGGGGTAGCTCACGCGCTGCACCGTCGCGAGCTGGAATCCGAGGGCCCGGATCACGCGGGTTGCGTCCGGCTCCGCGAACCCTACGAATTCGGGCATCACGTAGCGCTTCTGGCGCGGCGCCCGGTTGACCAGCAGTGTAACCCCTGCGCCAGGCGCGACCAGCGTGTCGGGGGCAGGCATCTGCGCCAGCACGACCGCCCCGTCGGCCTGGCCGTCCACCTCGCACCGGCGCTCGACCGTCAGGTGTTCGTTCTCGATCTCCGCCTCGGCAAGCGAGACCGGCAGGGCGGTCAGGTCGCCGACCTTCTGGACGGCCTTCCCGAGGGAGGGGTAGAGCAGCACGGTGGCGCCACGCTTGAGCTCGAAACCCGAGGGAGGTCGCTGCGACGCGATCCTGCCGACCCCGACCTGAGGGTCGAAGACGCCTTCCTGGACGCGTGCCACGAGCCCGCTGCCCTGGATCACGGCAGCCGCGTGCGCGGTGTCCATGTCGGCGACGTTCGGTACCCGCGTCGCCGAGGAGCGCAAGCTGACCCAGAGGACCATCCAGACGGCGAGACCGCACCCCGCCACGAGGCCCACGAACGCCAGCAGCCAGCGGACAAAGCGGCTCACCCCCATCGCGCGGAAAGGGTAGCATATCGGTACTGTGCCGCGTCTTGGAGCGCATCTATCCGCCGCAGGCGGAGCCTGGCGGGCGGTCGAGTCGGCCCGCTCGTGCGGGTGCGAGGCGCTGCAGCTTTTTCAGCGCGCCCCCGGCCGGTGGGCGGCGGCGGCGCTCGCCGAGGACGACGTGCTCCGGTTCCGGGGCGCGGCTCTGTCGGCGGGGCTGGATGGTCTCTGCTTTGCCCACGCGCCGTACCTCCTCAACCTCGCAAGCGACGACCGGCTTCTCCGCGAGCGCTCGGTCGAAGTCCTGGTCGAGGAGCTGCAGCGAGCCGGGCGGCTCGGTCTCGCGGGATTGGTGCTCCACCCGGGCTCCGGGGGCGAAGGCGATCGCGCCAGCGCGGAGGCTCGCTGCCGCGCCGCTGTCAGCGAGGCCGTCGCCCATGCCGGGGACGGCGCGGCGATGCTGCTGCTCGAAGGCCAGGCAGGCTCCGGCGGTCAGCTCGGCCGCACGCCGACGGAGCTCGCGCGTCTGGTCGAACCCGGGCTGCGTTCCTTGCGCAGTGGAGTAGAGGGGCCGCGCGTCGGCGTGTGCCTCGACAGCGCCCACCTCTGGGGCGCCGGCTACGACCTCCTCGGCGACGGCTGGGAGCGCGTCCTCGGCGAGCTCGCCGACGCCTGGCAGCTGGAGGCCCCACAGCTGTTCCACGGCAACGACACCGCGGTGGAGCTCGGCTCGCACCGAGACCGCCACGCGCCCCCCGGCGAAGGCAAGCTGGGCAGGAGCTTCTTCCGCAAGCTCCTCACCGACCCGCGCTGCGCCGAACTCCCGATCGTGCTCGAGATCCCGCCGGGCGATGGAAACGTCCTCATCAAGAAGGCGCTCGCGCGCCTGCGCCGCTGGGCTCGCTAGCTTTCTTGGCCCTGCGGGCCAGGCTTCCTTTCTCCCCCCCGTAGACAGAGGTGCATCCACTTTGGATGTCATTCTGAGGACTGCCGAGGGCAGGCCGAGGAATCTGGGCGGGGGAGTCGTTCCTCCGTTCCACTGCGTGGAGTCTGTCGTTCGTGACCCTTCGGGCCTGGTTTCTTTTTGCCCCGCGGGCTCGGAGGGGTCTCTCTGGCTGCGCATCGAGCGCAGCCAGAGAGACCCCTCCGAGCCCGCGGGGCGGCTTGCCCCCACCCCCTCGCGGCTTGGAGGACCCCTCCTGTGAACTGGTGGTAAATTTCTCCCGGGAAACGCAAGGGACTAATTGGAGCAATTCGACGTGAGGCACGGACACGACGATCCATTTGCCTCGGAGGCGGGTCTAGGGTTCAGAACCGGGGCTGTCCGCCCGGCAGGGGTGGCTGAGATGCGCTCATTTCAATCCAGTGGAGCACACTTCCTTCTTTCCTTTGTAGGGACTCTCTGCTGTTCGACAGCATTGTTGGCCACATCCGTGGTATCCGATCCCAGGCCTAAGCCATCTGCAGACTGCCTTCGAGCGATCGCGACAGGGACACTGTCAACTGGGACCGTTGACCGGGCGGTCGAGGCTTGCGCTCAGATGCAGACAAACAGCGACTGCAAGATCCGGCTTGTGACAGTCTTGCAGGCCGCTGCAACGGACGGTGATGAGAAGACCCGCAGGGCCGTCCACGCTGGCCTCGAAGAGACGTCGGCAAACGGCACGACATTGGCGACCAGGAAACTTGCCGCTGAGTTCTCATTTGCCGTGTCAGCTTCGCAGAACGCAGGGCACGTCTTGGAGCAACAAGCCCTTAGCGAGCCCTGGAAGGCGGAGACCCCAGCTGACCGACTACCTCCCACCCGCGAAGACTTGGTGGTTCGCCCCACCGTGCGAACCTGGTACCGACTCCTGGCGTATGTCGAGCAGTTCTTGAGCGCGGATCCGGGAGAGCGGGTCAAGGAGGCTTTCGCAGCGGTTGCAGCTCCGGATTGCGATACCGTGCTTACTGGAAGGGTCAGGGAGACGTGCAACGAGTTAGGGTTAGTGACCATCCAACGCGCCTCATTTACATTCGCCATCGGCGGGTTGCGGGAATCTCGCGGCAACCTAAAGGTCGTGGGTCGTTGTCTCGCGGTAGACAGAAACGCCCTGGACAAGGCTCTTCTCAACGTTGAGGTCACTGGAGATCCGGGGTCTTGGTCATATGCCCAGATGCTGCGGCACTGGCTCGCCAAGCCTCCAACTCGATGGGAAGCGTGGGCGGATCTGGATGCGGCGTTCTAGACATTCGAAGGGGTAAGACCAGGCGCCGGTCTCCGATACAACGCTCACCGGAGGCACAGGTGCGCCACTACGCGTGTAGCCGCGCCGCCGGATAGACACGCAGAGGAGCGGAGGGGCTGAGGAGAAGAGGGGAAACGACAGGGCAGCGGAACGCTCGTCTCGGGCTCCTCTGCTCCCCTGCACCTCTGCTGTAGTTGAACCTTCGGTTCATCCGGGAAATCGTGGGGTGGAAGAGCCGATGAAGGCGAGGCGGAGTTTGAAGTACTCGAGGTCGCGGAAGCCGTAGGCTTGGCGTTTGAGGACCTTGATTTTGTTATT
>Ga0182010_10000030_pt1 | contig 73109 bp, 59 predicted proteins | sample 611E1MmetaG_FD_120488 | JGI IMG/M metagenome (GOLD analysis project Ga0182010, IMG submission 120488) | Permafrost microbial communities from Stordalen Mire, Sweden - 611E1M metaG | ecosystem: Environmental > Terrestrial > Soil > Wetlands > Permafrost | place: Sweden: Stordalen | collected... | reverse complement strand
GCGGTCACCGTCGCCCTGGGCACCGGAGGGACCCTATCGGTCACCTATGCCGCACCGACCCTGGGTCCCACGGCCCAGGTGATCTTCGACGTGACCGGCTACTTCGTGCCCGGTACGAGCGGGTGAGGTGCGCAGGCAGCACCACTCGCGGGTGAGCTCGCCTGCATCCCGTCTCAGCTTCGCCGTGGTGTGGCTCAGACCCTGCAGCTGTCGGACGGCGAGTCACGTCTCGCGTCGGATCCCACAGAACAGCTCGCGGCCTCGTCTAGGCTCGTGGTTTCCACGGGCGGTGGGCATGGACATGGGCCGAATGGCCACGCTCGCTACGACGATTCTCCCGGATTGGGCTCTGGCCGCGGTGTAGCATGGTTGTGGCAGGCGGTACCAGCGCGATCCGCGCGATCTGAGCCTGGAGGACGAGGGAAATGCGTCGACTATTCTCCGTAGCACTTTCTTTGGGATTCGCCGTCTCCATGCTCGGGGTCATGCCCGGGGCCGTTCTTGCGACTGCGCCATCGTCTGCCCCGACGATCCTCAGCCCAGCCAACGGGTCCGCTGTCGGCAGCTCCAACCCAACGCTCAGCTGGGCGGCACTCAGTGGCGCGACGAGGTACCGGGTTCAGGTGGCCACCGCGTCTTCCTTCTCCTCCCCGCTCTTCAACGTCGACACCTTTGCGCTCCAGGCAACGCCGCCCACCCAGTTGCCGTTCGGCACTGTCTACTGGCGCGTCGCGGGCATGGACGACGGCAACAACGTCGGCCCGTATACGGTGGCCTCGTTCACCAAGGTGACCGGTACCGCCCCCGTTCCCGTCTCGCCGACCAACGGTCAGAAGCTTCACTTCCCGACTGACCCCGTCCTCTTCACCTGGCAGCCCGTCCCCGGCGCCACCTCCTATACGGTTCAGGTCGGCACCTCATCCGATTTCATCGGTGCCGCACAGTACATGACCGCCAACACCTCCTACGCCATGACCGACACCCAGGCCTTCACGCTCAGCGACGGTACGCCGCAGCCGTGGTGGTGGCAGGTCCAGGCCAACTTCCCCGACTCGTTCGTCAGTGCCTGGTCCACGCCCTGGACCTATCAGATCGATTGGTCGGCCACGCCGGCGCTGCAGTCGCCCGCCTACGGAGCGCTGGGCGTGACGGAGGTCGTCTTCTCCTGGGATCCGATTCCGGGTGCGGCCACCTATCAGATCCAGGTCAGCCCTAGCGGTGACTTTCAGAACAACACCATTTTGGACCAGGTCGTCGACAGCACCCGCTATGCGCCATATCCGACGCTCCTCAACGACTCCTACTACTGGCGCGTCCGAGCCCGCGCAGCCGGCTCCGCCAACAACCTTGGTCAGTGGTCCCAGCCGTTCTGGTTCACTCGATCGTGGCCGACGAAACCGGTCATCTACAGTCCCGACTGGACGGGCGGGGCACCCCCGGTCGTCTCGAACCTGGAGCTCAGCTGGACTCCGATCGCATCATCCGGCGCGGGCTGGGTCGACCACGCCTCGCATTACGAGTTCTGGATCGGGACGGACATCAACTTCTCGCCCAACACCTATGTCGTCTGCTATACGAACCACACCACCTTCACGCCCTACGCCGCGGTAATAGGCGGCGGCGAGCCAAACAGCTGCAACGTGCCGGTCAGCCTGATCCCAGGCACCGAGTACTACTGGCGTGTTCGCGGCATCGATGCTCCCAAGGGCGTTCTGGGCCTATGGAATAGCACATCGGCTGCCGATACCGAGCGCTTCGTCTACTCGCCCGCGACTCCCACATCATGTGGGCCGGCGAACGGCGCGAGCGTTGCGACTCCCAGACTGTGCTGGTCCGCCGTATCAGGTGAGCCTCAGTACCGGGTCACGATCAGCCAGGCGGACACCTCGGTGGTGATCGGGCCGATCGCGACCTACGCCACTTCGTTCACGCCCACATCGGCGCTGAATCCCGCGAACGGGCCCTTCTCCTGGCACGTCGAGGCCCTCGATCCCCAGGGCAACCCCACCTCCGTATGGGCCAGCCCGCCGACCTTCTCCTTGATCGCACCCACCACGGACCTGTCGCTCGGGCTTCTGACGCCGGCGGACGGAGCCGCGTCGACCCGCATGCCATCCTTCAGCTGGCAGCCCTACACCGGCGCAACCTACTACCAAGTCCGCTATGGATCGGCCCCAGGCGTGTGGCAAGCGACCCCGCTGAGTGGCGCTGGGGTGCACCTGCCCTATGCGGCCTTCACCCCCACGGAACTGCCGCTCAACACCGGCACGTACTACTGGGCGGTGGAGGCCTATGACGCCTCCAACGTCAAGCTGGCCACGAGCGGCTCACGATCCTTCACGGTCGGCCAGACGCCCGCCTACACCGATTGGATCGTGCCGTGGAGCGACTACAACACCCCCGAGTGCGTCGCTCAGACGGATCCCTCAAGCGTCCGCTGCACCCCAACGCTCCGCGACACGCAGGAGCTGTCATGGACGGCTGACCCTCAGGCCGGGGCCTACCAGATCACCGTCGCCAAAGACGTCAATTTCACCACCGTCTACAAGGTGTACGAGACCAGTCAGACCACGCTGACTCCGCGTGAGTCCTGGCTCGACAGCCAGGCCGGTCAGTCGTACTACTGGTTCGTTCGACCGTGTACGGACTGGAACATGACTCGCTGCGGCCCCGGCCCCGACACGAACGCAGGGCTGAATAACGCGAGCGCGTACAAGAAGAGTTCGCCGACGATCGACGGTCTGTCGACTACCACGGCGGCCAACCCGCCGGTCGCAAGCACGACTATCGCCGACCAGATCACGTTCAACTGGCCCGACTACATCACCACGAGCCAGGCAGTCAAATATCCGGTGGACAGCCCGGTGGCGGCCAATTCGAGCAGGGTCACCCAGGAGGCCAAGGACTACTGGATCACAGTCGCCACCGCGGCCGACTTCAACGACAGCTCCATCCTGGAGAGAAACATCGCCGTCGATCAGACGCAGTACACGCCCTGGCAGATGACCTACCCCGAAGGCCCGCTCTACTGGCGGGTCCAGGCAGTCGATGGTTCGGCCAATCAGCTCACGATGAGCGCCACCGGAACGGTGACCAAGGCGTCCGCCCCGATTTCGCTGGTTTCCCCCGGTGCCGGCACCACCGTGAGCGGCGTTCCCTACTTCACCTGGGCGCCGCAGAACTGGGCTGCTCGTTACACCGTGGAGGTGTACAGGAACGGCGATCTGCTGTTCTCACCGGCCAACCTCGTGCTCTCCCAGACGACCCCGATTGCCGCCTGGTCCCCGACCTCCACCCTGGCGTCCGGCGACTACGCCTGGCGTGTCCGCCGACTCGATCAAAGCAGCCGGCCGGGTCCGTGGTCTGCCGGCAGGGCCTTCACTCTTCGTCCGGCCGCGCCTACCTTGATTACGCCCCCGGATCTGGCTGTCGTCGACCGAGGGAACATCCTCTTCACCTGGAGCGGGGTCCAGAACGGCGTCAGCTACCGATTCCAGTCGAGCCCCACCACCGACTTCAGCTCAATGGTCGAGAACCAGACCACGGTGATGACCGCCTGGTCACCCACGTTCCGCTACACCGTCGGTAATTACTACTGGCGTGTCGCCGTCCTCGACGCCTCGGGCAACATCCTCAACACTTCGGGGTATCGCTCCTTCACGGCGACTCCCCAGGTCCCCGCAGGCGCCTCAACGTACTACCCGCTCACGCCGGCACGGCTGCTCGACACCCGCTACGGCATCGGGCTCGGTGGCGCCTTCAGCTCGCACGTGGCCCGCACCTTCCAGGTGACGGGCGGCGTCGTACCGCCCACGGCTAGTGCCGTGACCGGCAATCTGACCGTCACCGGACAGTCCAGCTCCGGCTTCCTGTACGTCGGCCCTGTCGCGGCGAACAACCCGACGAGTTCGAATCTCAACTTCCCGGTTGGTGACGACCGAGCCAACGCAGTAACCGTGGCCCTCGGTGGGGGAGGCACCCTGAGCGTCACTTATGCCGCCTCGACTCTGGGCCCCAGCGCCCACGTCATCTTCGATGTGACCGGCTACTTCACACCCGACACGAACGGCGCCACCTACTACCCGCTAACCCCGGCTCGCATCCTCGACACCCGTGACGGCACAGGCCTGTCCGGTCCCTCCGGCTCGCACGCGGCGCGCTCGTTCCAGGTCACCCTCCGCGGCGGCGTACCCGCCAACGCGAGTGCCGTGACCGGGAACCTGACCGTGACGCAGCAGTCCAGCGCGGGCTTTGTGTACATCGGCCCTCTGGCGATGAACAACCCGACCAGCTCGAATCTCAACTTCCCGCTCGGCGACGACCGGGCAAATGCGGTCACCGTCGCTCTCGGCTCCGGCGGCACCCTGAGTGTCACCTACGCCGCCGGCACGTTGGGTCCCACCGCGCAGCTGATCTTCGATGTGACCGGCTACTTTGTACCGGACCTGAGCGGCGCCCGGTACATACCGCTCAACCCGTCGCGACTACTGGATACGCGTGATGGCACGGGGCTCACGGGTGCCTTCAGCTCCCGATCGGCCCGTTCGTTCCAGGTGAGCGGCGGCGTCGTACCGACCAATGCCAGCGCCGTGACAGGCAACCTGACCGTGACCGGCCAGACAAGCCCAGGCTTCCTATACATGGGTCCCAACGCCGTGAACAACCCGACGAGCTCGACGCTCAACTTCCCACTCGGCGACGATCGGGCTAACGCGGTCACCGTGGCCCTCGGTGGCGGAGGCACCCTGAGCGTCACCTACGCCGCCTCGACCATGGGTCCCACCGCCCACGTGATCTTCGATGTGACCGGCTACTTCACGCCGGGTACCTGATCCTCAGCGCCCATACGGCAGTCTCGCGTTTTCTCCGGGCCTCGGACCCGGAGAAAACGCGAGCCATATAGCGGCGCCATGACAGCGGCCGAGTCCTCAAGTGTCGCGGCCCGCGTCGACGCTGGAATCAGTTCGCCAGAACGAGAACGGGGTCTCGTATGCGACCGCCACAGGCCATAGGAGATTGACCCGGAACTGAAAGTCGCGATCCGAGAAGGGCACGACCCGTTCTCGCTGGGCGACACGGTATCCGCCGACGGCCTCCCAGGCGACTCTGAGGAAGGTCGATCCGGTGTGGGTCATATTCAAGTCGTTGTAGCGGCGGTATCTGCGCGCGTCCTCAGGCATGTGGAGGACGAGAGGCAGCCCCGGGGGCCCGTATTCGACGCAGCGCTTCGCCGCGGCGGCCAACGCTCCGCGGCCTTGGAAATGGATGCTGTGGGCTCCGATCAGCGCCACGCCTCGATTCTGCTCGAAGAGAGCCAGCATCGACTCGACGGCGTCATGCATCAGGTAGTCGTCGTCATTCGCGATCATGATCAATTCGCTCGACGCCGCCGAGATTCCTCGGTTCAGGCTGGCCGCCTGGCCCATGTTGCGGTCGTTCTCGAGCAACACGAACTCACCGCCGGCCGGCTTCTCTCGAGAGGCGATGAACGCTCTCACGATCTCCCCCGTGGTATCCGGTGAGCCATCGTTGACGAAGATCACCTCGTCGGGCTGCCGCGTCTGGGCGACGATGCTCTCGAGCAAGTCGGGCAGGTAGGCAGCGTGGCTGAAGCACGGAACTACCACCGCGAGGGTCCGCGGCGCCTCGAGAGGCAACTCCACACGAGGACGTTGGTCCATCTCTCTGAGGAACCGCCTCAGGCCTGCTTGTGAGACCTCAGAGCGTCTCACAAGCCGCCGGGCCATCCTCTTCAGGCGCCTCGGTACGAGGCGTCGACCGTGGACCAGAACGGAGCTCACGGACGGAATCTTAGCAGCGGACACGGAACTCCCTGGGCGGGAGGCAGCAAGACAGGGCGGGCATCGTGGGTGGGCTCGGCCATGGCTCCGAGCCGCGCGAGCGTGCGACGGAGCAGTTCTTCGCTCGTGGAGTCGGGGCAGTCGATCTATCGACCCGTCCCGGCCAGCATTGCCGGTACGGTTCGGGCGATGATCTTGAAGTCGAGCCAGAGCGACCAGGTGTCGATGTACTCCAGGTCCGCTTCGACCCACCGGTCGAACTCCCGCTCGTTCCGACTATTGACCTGCCAGAGGCCGGTCATGCCGGGCTTCATCGACAGGCGGCGCCGATGCCACACGTCGTAGTTGGCGACCTCGCTTGGCAGAGGCGGGCGCGGCCCGACCAGACTCATCTCCCCTCGAAGCACGTTCCACAGCTGGGGCAGCTCGTCAAGCGAACACCGGCGAAGGAAGCGTCCAACACGCGTGGTCCTTGGATCCTCATCCAGCTTGAATGCGTGGCCCTTGATCCGGTTGTGCCGGCTCAGTTGCTCCAGCCGTTCCTCCGCGTCGGAGCACATGCTCCGGAACTTCACCACCCGGAACGTCCGCCCGTGCAGGCCCACCCGTTCCTGACGGAAGAGCGCGGGGCCGGGCGAATCGGACTTGACCAGGATCGCCACGAGAGCGAGAAGCGGGGATAGCACGACGAGTAGGACGGCCGATCCGGCGATGTCGAGAAGCCGTTTGAACAGCAGGCTCACCGCGCGGTCGGGGCCGTTGGCCAGGGAGTAGACGCCTACACCGTCGATGGTCTCGAGGCGGCCTGCAGTCAGGATGCGCTCCACGGGCGCAACCGGCATCCTGACCACCTTGCCCTCTTGTTCACACAGGTAGGCCGCCTCCTCGATGATCTCTTCCATGGAGAACGGCAGGCAGATGGCCACTTCGTCGACGATCTGGCTGTGGAGGATTTGCTCGAGATCGTCGATCATCCCCAGCACCGGCCGGACCGGAGTGCCGCCCGTATCGGCTGCATCCGCCTTGAGGTGACCGATGACTACCAGACCGAGCTCGGCGTGGCTCTCGACGAGATCGGCGAAGGCCTTTGCTCTGGGGTTCGCTCCCAGGATGAGCATGTAGCGAACGTTTCGGCCGCGGTCTCGGGCGAGCACCAGGATTTCCCTGACGACGATCCGAATCCCGACCGCGGCCACGGCCAGCGCCGGGAAGACAACGATCAGGAGCAGCCGGCTGACATCCGGCAGCTTGAAGACGTACAGCAAGCTCAGGGTGATCACGACCTGCACGAGTGTGGCTCGCAGCACGACCATGATCTCGCCACGGTTGGTCAGACGAGCCCGGCTGCGGTACAGGCCGTGCATCCACAGGACGGCGACCCAGGTGAAGATGAAGACGCCGACAGTCAGACTGGGATCCGGCAGGGCATAGCCGAAGCCTGCCGTCCAGGCCGACCCTTGGCCGAATCGCAGGTTGGCAGCGCCGACCACCACGAGCAGCGCGAGAATCACGTCCGCCGCCACAAGGGTCAGGCGGAACACAGCTGCGTAGCGGCGGATCATTCTTCCCTATTCCTCCCGGGCGCTCGAGTCCACCCCGGCCCGACGATCGAGTATCGCTTGTGCCGGCCGCGGATGCAACCGCTGGCCCCGGGCCGTTGTGTGCTAGAGTCCCATCGTTTTGAGAATGACGTCGTCCATTCTGAGGGGTAGCTGGCGCTCGCGATCACGAGCCGCCCTGCTGTCTTTCTTGCGGCCCGGAGCGCCGACTCCGGGACGTCCGCGATCACTGGCCGCCCTCTTGTCCTTTCTGTGGCCCGGCCTCGGGCAGCTGTACACCGGACGGCGTCGCCTGGCGATCGCCTTTGCCGTGCCTGCGGCGCTGGTCCTGCTTCTCTTGGTCTACCAGCTGCGCCAGGGGCTGGTGGTCTTTGGGGCGCGGTTCTTCAATCCGGATTTCGCCTTCTGGGCCCTGGTAATCGTCCTCCTGCTGGGACTGTGGCGCATCGCCGCGGTGGCGCACGCCTTCTTGGTCGGCGAAGCGCTCGAAACCCGGCGCACGCTCGAGCGAGCCGTGCTGGCGGCGCTGGTCGTGGTGATCGTGGCCAGCCACAGCGCCGCCGGCTACATGCTTTGGGTGACGCTCGACGCCGGATCGAAGGCGTTCGTGCCTGTCGGGCCTGACAAGAATGGCCTGGTCGTTACGAGCACGCCGGGCCCGTCGCTGCCTCCTGGAGTTACCCCGGAGCCAACGCCCGAGCCGGCGACTCCGCCGCCGCCCGGCGACCGTGTGACCATCCTGTTCACCGGCGTGGACTCCGCCCCTTCCAGGGGCGAGCATCTCTACGACTCGATCATGGTCGTCAGCTACGACCCGCCGACGAACTCGGTTCAGATGGTCAGTGTCCCGCGCGACACTTCTTGCTTCCCCCTCTACTACGGTGGTCAGGTGTCCGAGGCGTTTCGCATCAACTCGCTCCCCACCAACGTGCGTGCCGGCTTCAAGTCGCCCGACGATCCATACCCCACGCTCGTCAACGAGGTCAGCTACCTGGTCGGCATCCCGATCAACTACTACGCCATCATGGATCTCGCCGGTTTCGTGAAGATGGTCGACATGGTGGGCGGGATCGACATCAACAACCAGGCCGCGATCAACGACTCCTCGTATGACTGGCTCGGTGCAAAGCCGGGATACGGCTTCTACCTCGCCGCCGGACCGCACCATCTGGACGGCATCGATGCCCTGGCCTACGTGCGATCCCGTCACGGCGACAGCGACTACGCCCGAGCCTCTCGACAGCAGGAGGTCCTGATCGAGCTGCTGCACAAGATCGCCCAGCCCGACCAGATCCTCAAGCTGACGGACCTGATCTCCACGTTGGGATCGAGCGTCTCTACCACTTTCCCGAAGGATCAGGTCGCGGACTTTGTGGCCGAAGGCCAGACCGTCCCGAAAGAGAACATCAAACAGGTCGTTCTCGGGCCTCCCTACAGCACCTACAACGGCAACGGATCCTCACGTTTGCTGATGGACAAGGTCGGTGAGATGTCGATCCAGCTTTTCGGCAAGGCCAGTACGTGGTCCGGCAAGACTCCGCCCAACCCCCCGTGCCCCCAGTAGGACGCGTCGCAGCTCGCTCCTGAGCGGCAGCCGAAGGCCGAGGGGGAGGCCCGGGTCCCTTTTGATCTAGCGCGGCCGCAGGATCGCTGCCAGCCGCTCCACGACGTAGTCGACGTCGCCGTCCGTGAGGTCCGGGTAGATCGGCATCGAGATCTCCCGCTCGTACTCGCGCGCCGCCACCGGCAGATCCGCCGGTGCGTAGTCGTAGGTCCGGCGGTAGTAGGGATGCAGATGGAGCGGGATGAAGTGGACGCTCGTCCCGATTCCCGCCTCGGCCAGCCGGTCTATCGTCTCGGCCCGTGTCGGGCGCACGCGGTCCAGGTTCAATCTCAGCGGGTAGAGGTGCCAGGCATGCACCTCGTCCGGGCCGGGCGCGGAGGGCAGCTCCACCAGCGCGCCGATCCCGGCCGCCTCGATGGCCCGGCCGTAGCGTTGGGCCACTCGCTCTCGCTCCGCGCGCATGGCCTCGGCCCGGTCGAGCTGGACCAGCCCGATGGCCGCCGCAAGGTCCGTCAGGTTGTACTTGAAGCCGGCGTCCTCGATCTCGTAGTACCAGCTCCCGCCGCCGGAGTAGCGCTTCCAGGCGTCGCGGCTCATGCCGTGGAGACGCATCAGTCGGGCTCGGTCGGCGATCTCCGCCGAGTCGGTGATAACCATCCCGCCCTCGCCGGTGGTTACCGTCTTGGTGGCGTAGAAGCTCAGCGCTCCGGCCGTGCCCCACGTCCCGGCCGCGCGGCCGGACCGGCTGCACGGCAGCGCGTGGGCGGCATCCTCGATGACCGCCAGGCCGCGGCTCCGGGCAAGCTCCAGGATCGGCTCCATGTTGGCCAGCCGCCCGCCATAGTGGACGACCATGATCGCCTTCGTCTCCGGCCGCAGCTGCGGCTCGATCGTCTCGGCGGTCAGGTCGAACGTGACCGGGTCCACGTCCGCCAGGCGCGGCCGCGCGTTCAGGTAGCGGCACACTTCCCCGCACGCGGCGAAGGTGTAGGTGGGGACGATCACCTCGTCGCCGGAGTGGATCCCGAGTGCCTCCAGAATGAGATGGAGAGCAGCCGTGGCCGAGTTGACCGCGACGGCGTGCGCGGATCCGACACGGTCTCGCACAGCTTCCTCGAAGGCAACGGACTTCTGTCCGGTCGTCAGCCAGCGCGAATCGAGAACCTCCATCACGGCTTCCCGCTCGGCCGGTCCTATCGAGGGGCGATGGAACGGGATCTTGCGAATGGCGGAGGCTTGCCCGGGGTGGGGGAACGCGGGTCCGGTCTGGTGGCTCATGCGTCGGCCGCGGGGTCTGCGGCCCGGGCCGGCCCCGGTGATTCCTTGGAGACCGCGGCCGCTGCCGGCGCCGCGGGGCTCGCGGGAGGACGCGGCGTGGTCAGCGCGGACACTCTGGCGAGGATCTCCCGCACCCGGGTGTCGTCGTGCCGGAGCGCGGCCGGCTCGAGCTCGGACAAGAGCGAGTCGAGCGGCTTGCCGATCGGGCCTACCGCGTCGGCGCGAACGCGCATGATCGACTCATGGCCGGTCCGCTCGGTCGTCTCGTGGTCGTAGAAGAGGGCTTCGTGCAGGCGCTCGCCGGCCCGCAAGCCCGTGTAGACGATCGGGACTCGCTCCGCGTCCAGGCCGGAGAGGCGGATCAGGTCACGGGCCAGGTCCAGGATCTTCACGGGTTGACCCATGTCCAGGACATAGATGTCGCCACCGACGGCCGTAGCCCCGGCTTGCAGGATCAGGCTGACGGCCTCGGGAATCGTCATGAAGAAACGTGTGGCGTCGGCGTGGGTGATCGTCAGCGGCCGGCCCTGCTCGAGCTGGCGCTGGAATGTCGGGATGACGCTGCCGCTTGAGCCCAGGACGTTCCCGAACCTCACGGCCACGTACGGCCGGTCCGTTCGGCGGGCGCTGGCCACGGTCAGGAGCTCCGCCAGCCGCTTGGTCGCCCCCATGGCGCCGATCGGCTCCACGGCCTTGTCGGTGGAGATGAGCACCAACCGCTTCACGCCGAGCCGTTCGCACGCTGAGATGACGTTGCCCGAGCCGATCACGTTGGTCATCACTCCCTCGGCGGGGGAGAGCTCGACGATGGGGACGTGCTTCAGGGCCGCGGCGTGGAATACGACTTCCGGCCGCGCCCGACCGATCACCGCGTTCATCGCCTCGGGCGAGCGGACATCCGCGAGGACAGGCTCGAACGAGACGCCCGGTTTGCCGGCGATGCGTTCGGCCAGCTCGCGCTCGATCGACCACAGGGCTTCCTCGTGGTTGTCGACCACGGTGATCAGGCGCGGGCCCACGGCCAGGATCTGGCGGACCAGCTCGCTGCCGATGGAACCCCCTCCGCCGGTCACGAGGACGCTCATGTCCTTGAGGTAGCCGGCCACGGCGTCGGTGTCGATGTCGACCGGCTCGCGGCGCAGCAGGTCTTCCACGCTGACCCGCCTGATGCGGTGGGTCAGCGTCTCGCCGCCCAGGAGCTCGCGCGGGTGGGGAACGGTCCGGACCTCCAGACCCAGTTCCTGACCATGCTCGAAGGCGCGCCGGACGGCCGCTCCGGAGGCGGTCGGCATGGCGACCAGCAGCTGCCGGGCGTGGGTAGCGTGGGCTGCCTTCGGCAGTGCGTCGAGGCCGCCGAAGACGCGCTTGCCGAGCAATCGAGAGCCCTGCTTGATCGGGTCGTCGTCGATGAAGCCGACAACGTTGAGATGGGCGGCAGGGTCGCGTCCGGCCACACGAGCCACCGTGGCGCCCGTTTCGCCGGCGCCGTAGACGATCGTCGGCACGAGTCCGAGCTCCTCGTCGGTGCCGCCCGAGAGGCCGCGTCGCTCGAGACTGGCCCGGACGGCGAAGCGTCCGCCACCGACGAATGCGACCTCGAGAAGCGCCTCGAGGGCGAAGACGGACCGTGGAAAGCCCGGTGTGCCGGCGAAGTCCATGAATACCAGGCCCAGGAAAGCGACGACCGAGACGGCCGTCCCGACCAGGACGGCGAAGACGACGAGGTACATCTCCTGGACCGACGCATAACGCCACTCCCGGCGATACAGGCCGAAGATGACGAAGACGACCGGCATGACCACCAGCGGCAGGAGGGCCGTCGGCATCGCCGTCGACAGGTTCTCGCCGAAGCTCGAGAGATCGAATCGGAGCAGGAAGGCAAGGACGATTGCGACGAAGGTCACAGCCACGTCGTAGATGAAGAGGTGGCGTCCCCTCAGGACGAAGTCACGCATCGGTCGATGCCTCGATCGAGTCCTCGACCTTTTCCGGCAGATGGATCTCCCGGCCCAGGAGCGCCCGGGGCGTCTGGGCCAGGATCCACAGGTCGAGCTTGACTGAGCGGTTCCGCAGGTAGGCGGCGTCGATGGCAACCTTGCGCGGGAGGATCTCCTCGCGGTAGTACCCGTCGGGATCCGCTGTGGCGTCGAGGAGGCGGCCCTCGTCGGCGTACACGAGCTGGGTCAGGCCGGCGATCCCCGGAGGCTCGGTGAAGACCTCGCAGTGCAGGGGCCGGTCGAAGTCGACGTAGCGCGGATCCTCCGGCCGAGGACCGACCAACCGCATCTGGCCCATGGCCACGTTCCAGAGCTGGGGAAGCTCGTCGAGACGGAAGCGTCGCAGCAGGCCGCCGATACGCGTGACACGAGCGTCGCGGCCGGTCGTCACGCCCGGGCCGGCTTCGCTTCGATCCGCCCGCATGGTCCGAAGCTTGAGGCAGTCGAAGGGCCGTCCGCCGCGACCCATCCGGGAGGCGTGAAAGATGACGGGACCAGGAGTCTCGAGACGCACGGCCAGCCCAAGCGCGATGAGCAGCGGTCCGGTCAGGACGGCCAGGACCAGGCCGGCCACGCGTTGGAGCGAATCAGGCATGGTTCGGGATCCATGCGGTCGTCCGCGGGTGCTCTCGGACTCTCATCGTCTTCGATCCTACTCGGTCGGCGTCCTGCTCGCTCCGCGAGTGGGGTCTCCTCGCTCAGGAGCGGATGGGCCGGGGCCTCCCTCCGGAACCTGTATATTCGGCCAATGCCGTCACCCGCCGAACCGGCCAAGCCGGACACGACTGCGCCCGGGTTCGCGCCGATCGAGCGTACCGGCTGGGCCAACGACAAGTCGCTCTTTCCCGGGCGGGTGACCCAGGTCTTCGCCACGAAGATCGCCCAGTTCGTGCTTGGCGCCGCCACTCTCTTCCTGATCGCCCGACTCCTCGACACCGCGCCGTACGGCCAGTACCAGCTGCTCCTGACGTGGATCGGCATGCTCTTCGCCGTCGGGCAGCTGGGGATGCCCGCCGCCATGACCTACATGGCCGGCAGGGGCAGGTCGGTCGTCTCCCTGGAGCGAATGGCGCTCGGTCTCACCGTCGCGATCTCCGTGGTCCTTGCGGCGGCCGCCATCGTCGCCCTGCCCCTCCTCCGGGACACCGTGCTTCGGGCCTTGAGCGGCAGCCAGGTCGCGACCTCTGACGACCTTCTCCGCGTCGTCCTCATAGCGTTGCCATGCCAGCTGATCATGCAGTTCGCGGCCGGGATCCTTTATACCCGCGGCTACAACTCGGTCTTCAACCGGATCCAGGTCGCTCAAGCCGCCTTGATGCTGGTACTCACGCTCCTCCTGGTCGGCGTGTTCCCCCTCGGGGTACCGGGCGCCATCGCGGGCTATCTGGCCGCCAGTTGCGCGGGTGCGCTCGCCGCCGTCGCCCGGATTCGCCGCCTCGCCCGGCGAGCTGAAGGAGCCAAGGGTCCGGCTGCTTCAGCCAGAGAGTTCATGAGCTATGGAATCCGGTTGTACCCGCAGAACGTCATGAGCTTCTTCAACTACCGGGCCGACGTCCTGATCCTGAGCTGGCTGCGCGGCGACGCGGTGCTCCTCGGCTACTACGGCCTGGCCGTCCGCCTGGCGGAAATGACCTTCTACGTGCCCGACTCGATCAGCGCCATGCTCTACCCGGCGATCTCGTCATCGGAGCGGCATGACGCGGACGCGTTCGCGCCTGCCGTCTCTCGGTTCACGATGCTCGCTACTACCCTGGCGGCCGCGGCGGTCGTCCCGGCCGCGTTCGTGGCCATCTGGCTGATCCTGCCTGACTTCAAGCCGGCCTTTCCCGCCCTCCTTGTGATAATGCCCGGCATCGTCGCGCTGAGCCTATCGAAGGTACTGGCCTCGTACACCTCCGGCGTAGGTAGGCCCACGCCCACCGCCATCGCCGCGATCGTGGCCCTGACCCTCAACATCGCGGCCAATCTGATCCTCATCCCGCGCTGGGGGATCGTCGGAGCGTCGGCGAGCTCGTTGATCTCGTACACGTGCCACGCCTCCATCCTGCTGGTCATGGCCAGCAGGATGGCGAAGGTCTCGCCGCTGGCGTTCGTTCTGCCGCGCTCGGCCGAGTTCGCCCGCTTGAGGAGGGGCCTGGCCAGCGGCGTGACCCTGATGCGCGCGTGGGCAGGAAGGGCGCGACCGGGTCGCTAGCCCGGGCCCTCAGCGCTGTCGCGCGCTGCCGGCGGCGTCGCGGTAGACGTCGACCATGAGGTCGACGCACCGCTGCCAGGCGAATAGCGACACCACTCGCTCGCGACCGGCCTCGCCCAGCCGATGGCGCAGATCGGGGTCGCCGGCCAGGAGCCGGATCGCCGCCGCGAGCGCGGGTGGGTCCTGTGCCGGGACCAGCAGACCCGTCTCTCCGTCGATCACGACCTCCGGGATTCCGCCGATCCGCGTCGCCACCACTGGGATTGCCGTCGCGCTCGCCTCAGCCGCGGCGACTCCCCACGCTTCCTGGCGAGACGGCATCGCCAGGAGATCGAAGCCGCGCAGCAGCTCCGGGATCTCCGAGTGAGGCCGCCTGCCGAGGAATTGCACGCGCTCCGCCAGACCGAGCTCGCGGACTCGCGTCTCCAGCGACTCGCGAAGGGGTCCGTCCCCCACAAGGGTCGCCTTGAACGGCAGATCGGCCAGTAAGCCCAGCGCCTCGACGAGGTCCTGGGCTCCGTACTTGGGCTCGAGCCACTTCACGAATCCGATGCGCAGAGGTCCTTCGCCGGCGCCCGCCGATCCCTTTGTGGTGCCGGCGCCCGGGTGGAATAGGGAGGTGTCGATGCCGAAGGGCACGATGGTCGCCCTCACTCCGAAGCGCCGAAGGATCACGGATCCCAGGAACTCGCCGGTGGCGGTCACGGCGTCGGCGTGCCGCAGCAGGGCGCCAAGCTGCCGGGTACGGAGCCGCCCGAGCGGCCCTGGTCGGACGGTGGTCACGTCGGTGCCCCAGGCATGGAGCACCACGGGGTGCAGTCCTCGCAGAGCCGTCGCGACGAACCCGCCGTGCAGGTAATGGACCGCCACTACCGTGCCGGGTTGGCGCGACAGGCGACCGAGTCGCCGACGAGCTCGTGCCAGCTCGGCGGCCACCATCGGGGCCGGCCGCCCGCGTCGTGCGAGGTCGACCGGGACGACGCGGATCCCGCGTTCGGCGAGAGCTTCGGACCAGCGGCGGATGTGGACGCTGAGCTGGTCGCCGACCATCACGATCGTCAGCGGATCCGGTGGGTCGATCGTGATCAACCGCGGGTTCCTCCGCGCATCTCGGGGACCTGGAAAGTGGAAGCTGGCATTGATCAGTGCCGGGTCGAGAGCGGCCCAAACTATACAAGTCGGATTCGGCGCACGTCCGGAGCTCGCCCACCGCGCGGAGCCCGGGGCGCGGCGCCGGAGCGGCGTCGGTTACCATCGATCAATGACCGACCTGCTCCGCCGGGCCTCCGCCGGTATCCGCGACTGGCTGGTGGCCGAGAAGCCCGATAGGGCGGTCGTGGCCCTGGCGGTGGTCGCGGCGATAGCGGCCGCGGCAGTCTGCCTGCCGCGGGACTACCAACGGAGCGGCTTGCACGTGCCTGCCGTCGCCGCGATCGGGGTGATGGGGCTGGGCGTGCTCATCGCCGCCCTCGCCGCCCTGCGGCCCTGGCCGGCTCTCCTGGCCTGGATCGTGGCGATGCCGTTCTTCACCGCCGCCCGGCTCGGTCCCTTCGTCGGCTGGATCCAGGTGACGCCCTCGACGGTGATCCTGGCCGCGCTGGTCTGCGCGGTCCTGCTCGGTCTTCGCCGGCGGCACGTCTCCGAGGGCTCGGTTCCACCTCACCCCGGGCCGGCAGCCGCGCCCTTCGCGATCGGCGGTGCCATCTTGCTGCTTGCGATCGTCTCCACCGCGGTCTCGCCCGATCTTTCGACCGGGATACCGATAACCATGCACGGCGTCGTCGAGCCCGTCGTGGTCGGCCTGCTCTTGATGGCGATGAGGCCGGCGGCTCGCGGACTGCTGGCCCTGGGCCTGACGATGGCCTTCTCGGCCGCCCTCGCCGGCGCCGTAAGCCTGGCTCGCATGGTGACCATCGTCCACTCGTTCGGCGACTTCCAGACCCTGCGTGCCGAGCTCGGAAGGGTCACCTACTTCAACGTCGGCATCCTCGGTGGAATGCTGGTCATGGCCGCGCCCTTCATAGCGGTTGCGATCGTGCGCCCCGCCGCCTGCGTCTCGGCAGTGGAACGCGCCGCCGGCTCGCTGACGGTCCTGCTGGGGCGAGCTTCCGAGCCAGGGCGACCGCGGCGCGGTCCCAGGCTCGAGCGTGGGATCCGAGTCGCGGCGACTCTCGTTCTCGCGCTTGTGCTCCTGGTGACCTACCTGACGTACTCCAAGAGCGCGTGGATAGCCGCCCTGGTGGTCTTCGTGGGGCTGGCCCTCGCCGTACCCGCGACCCGGCGCGGACGAGGCATGGCCCTGGTTGCCGTCGTGCTCGCCTCGGCGCTGGTGCTGCCGTACGGCGAGCTCGTTGCCGTCGCCACCGGCAATTCGAGCACCTCGACAACCCCGCCCGCCAACGACCGCCAGGACTCGTTCAATCCCAACTCACCGGAGGGTGAGATATCGATAACCGGACGCTACCTGGCCACCAAAGCGGCGATCGCCATGGCCATCGACCACCCGATCCTGGGGGTTGGGCCGGGCCTCTTCGGAGTCGAATACGCGGGGCCGTATCACGATCCTCAGGCGAAGGAAGCCCTCCAATCGCCCCATGACATGCTGCCCGGCGTGGCGGCCGAGTACGGCCTGCCTCTCGCCGTTCTCCTGACACTCGTGGTCGCGGTGACCCTCTTGAGGGCCTGGCGCGTGTGGAGGTCCACCGCGAACCTCACCCGTCTGCTGGCGCTGGCCTTCGGTCTCTCTCTGATCGCGTTCATGATCGTGGCGACGCTGTTCGGGACGGACCTCTATCGGCCCTACCGCTACATGAACACCGACGTTCTGTACTTCGGCCTGATTCTCGGCGCGATCGTCGTCTTGGGTGACGAGGCGACCGGTTCGGAGGCGGAGCCTTAGCCGGCCCCGGCCCGGCCGGCCGGCGATCTCGCCTCGACGGCACGGCGATAGATCAATTCCATCCGGTCCACGCACCGTTCCCAGCGGTAGAGCTGGTCGATCCTGCGCCGGCCTGCCGTGCCCAGCCGGGAGCGCAGTCCGGGATCGGCGATCAACCTCTCCAGCGCCCTGGCCAGCGCCGCCGGATCCTCCGGTGGAACCAGGAGCCCGGTCTCACCGTCGACCACGATCTCGGGGATGCCGCCGACGGTCGTTGCCACCACCGGCAGGCCACACGCCGAAGCTTCGGCTGCCGCGACGCCCCATTCTTCTCGGCGGGAGGGCATGGCGAATATGTCCAACTCCGACATGAGGGACGCCACCTCACTGTTCGGCAGGCGGCCGACGAACCACACCCTGCCCGCCAGATTCAGTGCCTCGAGCCGTGCTTCGAGCGCCGGGCGCAGGTCCCCGTCGCCGGCGATCGTGACCTCGTAGTCGATGCCAGCCGGGAGCAAGCCGAGGGCCTCGACCAGGAGATCCGGCCCGTACTTGAGGCTCAGGCCCCACTTCACGAAGCCGATGCGCACGGGCCCAGGCCGGCGCTGCCCGTCTGCCGGCCGGAACCTGTCGATGTCGATGCCGAAGGAGATTACTTCCGCGTCCACCCCGAATCGCCGCGCCACGACATCGGCGAGGAATCGGCTGGTGGCCGTGGCCGCGTCGGCGGCTCGAAAGAGACCGCGCAACTGGCGGTCTCGCGCTCGCCCGCGCCAGCCGGTGCGTTCGGCAGTGACGTCGTGGCCCCAGGCATGCAGGACGATGGGGTGCAGCCCCCGCATCCCCGTAGCGAGCACTCCGTCCGGGACCTCGTGGACGGCCACGATCCCGAGTCGGGAGTGAGCGACGGCCGCCATCGCCCGCCTGAGGTCCAGGAACGCGCCGAGGCGTCGAAGTGGCGAGCGGCCCTGCCCGGAGAGGTCGATCGGAATGACGGTGTGGCCCCGACCCCGGAGAGCCGTGGACCAGCGTTCGATGTGGACGCTTGCCTGATCGCCGACGATGCCGATCGTCAGCGGTTCCTTCTCGGTCGGCGGGGAGGCGTAGGGGTCCACGAGTCCTTCCGGAGCGGCGGTGGGTGATCTGAAGGCTACCGCGTGGACGAGCCGTTCGTCCCGTATCTCTCGCTCAGTCGGTCGTAGATCTCGACTAGACCCTTCGACTGCATCCCCCAGTTGTAGGTTGCCTCCGCCGCCCGGCGAGCGCGCAGCTTTCGGGACCTGTGCGCGGACTTCGGTTCGTCGAGCAGCTCTCGGATGCCAGCGGCCAGGGAGGCGGCCGTCGAGGTGTCACGGGCTATCCCGGCGCCTGTGACGACCACGAGCCGGCGCATCTCCGGGAAGTCGCTCACGACCATCGGCACGCCGGCCTCGAGATACTCGAAGAGCTTGTTGGGCGTGCCGAGAACGTTGTTGCGGTCGACCGGTTGAAATGCGATCACGCCCAGGTCGGCGTCACATACCCAGTTGGGTAGATCAGCGACGGAGACGGCCGGAAGGACGAAGAGTCGGCCCCGATGCGATTCCTGCGTCGACAGAGCGGAGTAGGGCTCGGCGAGGTCGCCGTACCCGAGCAGAACCACGGCCACCTCTGCATCCAGTAGCGGTACCGAGTCGACGAGCTGCTCGATGCCGCGCCCCGAGTTGAGGCCGCCGTGGAAGAGGACGACCGGCCTCGAGCCGAGGTCCAGATGGTCGCGTAGCCTGCCCGTCTTGCGGGCGGGCCCGAGGGGCGGGCAATTCATCACCACGACGGGCCGGACGCCGTAGCGGCGAGACAGTTCCTCGGCGATTGATTCGTTCACGGTGATGACCGCGTCTGCCTTGCGACTGGCGCCGCGCTCCATCCTGAAGAGCAGCTTTCGGGCGGGCGTAGGAAGCCGCGCGGCGGAGTTCGCCTCCAGGAAGAGTTCGTGGCTGTCGTGGACGAGGCCCCCGCCGTGCCGTCGCTGTAGATCGCGTGCGGCGAGCAGGCCAAAAAGGTCGTGACCGTGCCAGACATCCGCAGGCGGCAGCTGGCGGAGGGCCGCTCTGCGCCAGTAGTAGAAAGTCGTGGCATAGCCCGCGGCCCAGCGGCCACGAGCCGCGAGGCGGTTCATCCGGCTCATCTTGCGATGGCCTAGGAACGGGCTTTCGGTGCCTGGTAGAAGACCCCGATGGGCCGGGCGAAGAGGCACGATTCGCGCACCGTCCAGCTCGAAGGGAGCGCGGGATGTGCCGTACAGGGTGGCGACGGTGACCTCGTGACCCAGCTCGACCAACGTGCGCATTTCGCGTCGGACACGAGAATCGTGTTCGATCTCCCCATACAGGAGCATCGTGATCCGGAGCGGGCGCATCGGGCAATTGTAGAGACGCCGGGCTGCGGGTGCGGCCAGCGAATATACTGGCGCGATCCTGCGCTGGGCCTTCAGCGAGTGCGAAGAGGACCGGTGCACGGAGGGATGGAGCGCGGCGATGGGCCAGGGGGCACGTGGCATCGGCGAAGAGCACGGGCTTGTTGACGCCGACGCACCACGAAGATTGCGGGAGTTGCGGTTCGCGAACGCCGGCCGCCAATCCGAGATCGAACCTCGTCGCGCGCCCGCTCACCCACGCGCCCGGCTCAGCCAGGAGACCAAGGAGGTAAAGGCCTCGGCGTTGTCACGTCGGCCCTTCATCTCCGTCCTTCTGCCGGTTCGCGGTGAGTCGGAGGAGCTGATCGAGTGTCTGGCATCGCTGGCGCGCCAGACCTACCCGCGCAGCCGGTTCGAGATCCTCATCGCCGACGGATCGGACAGGCCGGTCGACCCGGTCATATTCCCGGTCGGGCTCGACATTCACATCTACCAGAACAAGGTCAAGACCATGAGTCCGGGCCTGAACATGCTGGCGCGCCAGGCTCGAGGTGAGCATCTGGCCATCGTCAGCGCGCACACCTGGTTGCCCGACGATTACCTCGATCGAATGGTGGCCACTGCCCACGTCACCGGGGCGGCAAACGTGGGAGCGAGAGTGCGCAAGGTGGCTCGATCGCCCTGGGGAAAGGCCATTGCCGCGGCCACATCCTGCCCGTTCGGCGTGGGCTCCAGCATCCAGCATCATGGTGCGGAGGTGGGTCCCGCGGATTCGGCCTTCCCCGGCTTCATCGCCAGGCTCATGTTCGAGAGGCTGGGCGGCTTCAACACCGCCCTGGCCTGCAACGAGGACGACGAGTTCAATGCCCGTGTTCGGGCCGCCGGCGGCCTGGTCTGGTACGACCCCGGGGTCGAGGTGATGTATCGGCCGCGCGAGACGCTGGGTGGGCTCTTTTACCAGCATTTCCGGTACGGCCGCTGGAAGGTGGCCGTAGCCAAGCTGGGCCTGCCTGCCTACCTGAGACCGCACCACGCCATTCCGTCGCTCGCGGTTGCGGGTGCCGTCCTGGGGGTTGTGGCGTCGGTCATCTGGCACCCCTTGGCCATTCCCACCGCCGGTGCGGCGATCGCCTACTGCGCCATCGCGATCTACACGGGTCGCAAGATGGCGGTTGAACATGGCGCCAGCACCTGGCGGACGGTCCTCGTCTTTCCCGTCGTCCACGCTGCATATGGCCTGGGATTCATACGCGGGCTTCTGGATCGCGGCCTGCCGGACGAGGGCCAGAAGCCGACCACGCAGGCACAATCCCGGCCGTAGGCGGGATCGCAGAGCTCCGCCCCACCCTCGCCAGTCCCGGTCGATGGGCTGCCCAGGCGGGCCGTGGAGCGAGATCGCGCGGGCCCTCCTCGGGTGCGCTACAGCCCAAAGACGGATGTGGCGACGAGCGTCAGCGATAGCACGATCAGCAGCGCGGTTCCGAGCCAGCCCACGATCAGCAGGAACCGGCCACTTGTGAGCGGGCCCATCAACTGCCTGTCCATCGAAAGCCGCATGACGAAGACGAGCACGAAGGGCAGCAGCAGACAGTTGACCACCTGAGCCGTGACCATGACCTGGACAAGGCTGCCGGGAGGAACGACCAGCACGAACAGGGCCGCAACCACCACGAAGAAGGTCAGCAGACCGTAGAAGGCCGGAGCCTCGCGCCATCGCCAGTCCACGCCGGTCTCCCAGCCGAAGGCCTCGCAGGTGGCATAGGCGCTTGTCAGAGGGACGACGCCGAGTCCAAGGAACGAAGCGGCGAGCAGACCCACCGCGAAGAGATACGTCGCGGCCGTTCCGGCGAGAGGCTCGAGCGCTTTGGCGATCGTCGGCACATCGGTCACGTCCGTTCGGCCGGTCGAGAACAGCGTGGCCGCGCACGCCACCACGATGAAGCCCGCGATCAGGTTCGTGAGGAGCGCACCCAGACCCACGTCCAGCCGCTCGCCGACGAGGTCCTCCGGTCCGAGGCGCTTGTCCGCCACGTAGGACTGGATGAACGCCTGGCCCCAGGGCGTGATCGTGGTTCCGACCGTGGCCACGACGGCGGCCCAGTAGGCGGGCGAGGAAGCCAGATGGGGCACGACCAGCGAGTTGGCGGCGCGGCCCCAGTCCGGATGAGCCAGCACCGCCGAGACGAAGTAGGCGAGGGAGACGCCGATCCCCACGGCCACGAAGAGGTACTGGACTTTGCTGTAGTTGCCACGAGTCAGGAGGAGCATCACCACGGTGGCTGCGAGCAGTGCGCTGGCCCAGGTCGGCCAGCCAAAGATCTCCAGGGCGGCGCTGCAGCCGGCGAACTCGGCGATGATCGAGCCGACGTTGGCCACGAGCATGGTGCTGATCATGAAAGTGGCCCACCGCACGCCGTATCGTTCGCGGACGAGCCCTGCCAGGCCCTGGCCGGTGGCGAGCCCGAGCCGCGCGCCCACTTCCTGAGTGAAGAACAGGACGATCTGGCTGGCCAGCAGGACCCACAGCAGGTCGTAGCCGTATTTCACGCCCGCAACCGAGTAGGTCGAGATCCCGCCGGCGTCGTTGTCGGCGAAGCCGCTCACGAGGCCCGGGCCCAGGACGCCCAGGATCGCCGCAAGGCGGACCCGGTTTACGGCCCGCGGAGTCAGGCTCAGGACCGGCGACCTCACCGTTCAGAGCCGCCGCGGCCGAAGATGTGAGGGAGCCGCCGCCAGGACGGCTGAGGCAGCAGGGTATCCATCGCGTCGTCGACGGTGACGATTCCCTCGAGGTGCCCTTCCGGGTCTACGACCGGCACCGCCAGCAAGTTGTAGCGGGCCACGACCTCCGTCACGTCCTCCTGACTGGCGTCGGTCTGCACGACCACCGGTTCCTCAAGCATGAACGTTGAGATGCAGGTGTCCGGCTTGGCCACGATCAGGTCGCGCAGCGACAGCACGCCCACCAGCCGGTTGGCATCGTCGGTCACGTATACGTAGTAGATCGTCTCGGCAGTGGGCTCGAGCACGCGCAGCTTGTCGATCGTCTCGGCCGCGGTCAGGGTGGCGGGAACGGCCACATACTCGGTGGTCATGATGCCGCCGGCCGTGTCCTCGGCGTACGTCATGAGTTCCTGGACTTCCTCGGCCTCGTCCTTCTCCATCAGGCCGAGAATCTCCTCGCGAGTCTCCTCGGAAAGGTCCGCCACCAGGTCGGCGGCCTCATCAGGATCCATCTCTTCGAGGATGTCGGCCGCCCGCTCCGGCTCGAGGTCCTCGAGGATGTCGGCTTGAGTCTCCGGTTCCATCTCGCCGATGGCGTCGGCCGCGACCTCATCGTCGAGGGAGGTGATGACGCCGACGCGATCGCTGCGGCTCAGCTGATCGATGATGGTGGCCAGGTCGGCCGGGTGGAGTTCGGCCAGGCCCTTGTGCGGGACCCTCAGCTTGACGCTGGCGATGGTGCGCTCGACGGGGTCCACATCCTCCCAGTCGATGTACCGCTCGGGGACATCACGGTGAAGGCCTCGGGCGATCGTCCGCCACGACGACTCGAGACCGAGCCGGCGGAGCAGGCCCGACGGTCCCACGTCCACGGCAACCAGGTGCAGGGCGCCCTCGACTTCGTCGAGGCGCAGGTCGTTGACTCGGACGACCTTGCGGCCGTCTATGTCCACGATCTGGCGGTCCATCAGGTCCTGCTTGAGACGGATCTCGTTGGGCCGTTGCTGGAACTTGCTGATGTCGATCGCGGTCGTGCCCAAAACGGCGCCACTGGCGTCCAGGGAGGCCACCGAACTCCACTGCAGGAAGATCTGGCGACCGTTGGTCTTGACCACGATGCCGGTCACGGGCGGGTAGCGATCGCCGATAGCGACGAGCAGGTCGGCTACTGTCCCGATCGGCTCTCCGGCCTGGTCGCGCACGGGTCGGCCAATCGCCTGGCTCAGGTAGAGCATGTGCCACCTCGACAGCGCGTCTCTGGGACGGGGGTCCGGCCGCCCGTCGGTGGCGCGCGCCGGATGGCGCGACCGCTTAGGGGACGGAGGGGACCCCGGGGAGGATGTTGGCGCACGGTGCGCCGGGGGTACTGGGTCCGGGCTCCACTGAGGGAGAGATCCTCCAAAAGCGGGACTTGACGATCATCGAGGGCGCGGGAACACTGACCCTCGCAGCAGTTCGGAGTTTAGCCCGCGCCCAGCCGGTGGGTCAACGATGCCGGCCCACCGTGGCCGGGAGGCTCCGATCTGGAAGTGGGGTCTCATTTGGGTACGTATGCGATCGACGGCGGAGGCGACCTGCGCCCCCGGCGCATCGATTCACGATGAACGCGCCCCTTCCGCCAGATTCGGCCGGAAGACGGCCCGCCGGCACGCAACCGCGTGTTCTTCTGACGTGGCTGCTGCTCGGCTTCTCCGTCGTGTTGCTGGTCGGGCGGTCGGCGGTTGAGTTCGTCGCCGGCCGAACCGGCGCTCTCGACGTTGCCCTGGCCGTGGCCATCTCGGCACTTGTCACCTCGGCCGTGATGAACGCACGGGCCGCCGGCATGTTCGTTGAGCGACGCCACTCGGAGGCGGAGAGCTTCAGCCGAATCGTGCGCGCCCTGTCTCGATCGGTTTCGCCGGACGCCGTCGTGGAGGCCATCGTCCACGAGCTCGGTGCCGCCACCGAGGCCGATCATGTCGCCGTGGTCAGGCTTCGCCCCGGCGGCAGCGTACTTGACGTGACCTTCGTTTCGATGCTGCCGGGCGCTCCGACCTCCAACACCGTCATGCCTGTGCGCCAGATCGAGCCGACCGAGACATGGACTGTGCGGGAAGTCCCGCACCCGCCCTCGAGTGATGCGCCGCTCAGGATCTTCGCCGGCGAGCCCAAGGCTGTGTGGCTCGACGACCACGACCACGGCTCCCAAGCGGCGAGCGTCGAAAACGACCTGCGCCGCAACGTCCGGTCGCGATCGCGCGCTCCCGGGCTTGTCCAGAACGAGCGGGAGGCGCAAGAAGTGGCCGATCGGATTGCCGACCGGCTCCGCGACGCATACGGCCTGCGCAACACCCTTGCGGTTCCGCTCCAGGCGGGCCAGTCCGTTGCGGGCGCGATCGTGCTGTCGCGCCGAACCAGCGAGGTGTGGCCGGACGCGGCAGTCAGATTGCTCAACAGCGCGGCCTTCGAGACCTCGGCGGCCCTCGCACGTGTGTATTCCTTTCAGGCGGCCGAGTCGGAGGCGAGGACGGACCAGCTCACCCAGCTGCCGAACCGCCGCTACTTCGACGAGTACTGCAAGCTCCTGGCCAGCCGCCGGCGATCCACGGACAGAATCGCGATCCTGGCCGTGGACGTGGACCATTTCAAACGCCTCAACGACCTGTATGGGCACCAGGTGGGGGACGTGGCCCTGCGGGCCATAGCCAACGCCATCCAGGTCTCCGTGCGCGAGGAGGATGTCCCCGTCCGGTTCGGCGGTGAGGAGTTCTTGGTCCTGCTTCGAAATCCTTCGGCCGGCGTCGCCCTGGAGATCGGGGAGCGGATCAGGCAGAGCGTTCACGACCTCGATCTGACGGAGGCCGGCGTGACGGACCGGGTCACCGTCTCGGTGGGCGTGGCGTTGGGGCACAACGAGGGCGAGACGGTAGACGCCATTGTGGAGCGGGCCGACCAGGCTCTCTACGCTGCCAAGCGGACCGGCCGGGACCGCGTGGTGGAAGCCTGGGTATCGGAGGTGGAGAGGTAACCCGAGAGTCCCAGGCGCGCGCAACCGAGAACCGGTTTCGCCCGATTCGGCGGGCGCCCCGGCTAACATTCGGGTGATGGACGATCCCGAGTCCCCTCCGCTCTCCAACGGCGAGTTGGCACGCATCTTCCACGAGATCGGCGACATGCTCGAGGTCAAAGGCGAGCTCGTCTTCAAGACCGTCGCCTACCATCGGGCCGCCGATGCTATCGCTCACTCCCCGGTTGAGGTCGCACGGGCCTACCGAGCGGGCGACCCTCCCCGCATCGCGGGCGTCGGCGAAGCGATCGCCCGGAAGATCGAGGAGCTTGCCCGAACCGGCCACCTGGCCTTCTACGAACACCTGCGCGAGGAAGTCCCGCCCAGCCTGGTGGCGCTGCTGGGGATCCCGGGCGTTGGGCCCCGGACCGTCAAGCAGCTGCACGACGAGCTCGGCGTCGAGACCCTGGACGATCTCCGGCGGGCGGCGGAGGCGGGAACGCTGCGTGGTCTGCGGGGCATGTCCGAGAAGACCGAGGAGCAGGTCCTGGCCGGGATCGCGACTTTGGAGAATCGCAAGGACCGGATGCGCCTCGGCCAGGCCGAGGAGATCGTGGAGACCCTGCTGGCCGAGCTTGCGGAGACGCCCGGGTTGCGGTCGATCCAACCTGCCGGATCGTTCCGTCGGCGCCGCGAGACGATCGGCGACCTCGATCTGCTGGCCGAGACGGATCGACCACTCGAGCTCGTCGGTCGGTTCGTCGGGCTGCCCACGGTCGAATCGATCATCGCGCGAGGGCCCCACAAGGCGGCCGTACGGCTGCTGCGAGGGCCGCAGGTCGACCTGATGGTCATGCCGCCGGACGAGGCGGGTACGTACCTGATTCACTTCACGGGGTCGAAGGAGCACAACGTCCGGCTCCGCGGCATGGCGCGAGACCGGGGCTGGAGTCTCTCTGAGAAGGGGTACCTCCGGCTCGGTGACGATGGAGAGCCTGCCACCGGAGACGCGGCCGACCTGCGAGTCTTCCCGACGGAAGCGGAGGCCTACGGCTTCCTGGGCCTGCCCTTCATCGAGCCCGAGCTGCGCGAGGACCGTGGCGAGATCGAAGCGGCGGTGGCTGGGCAGCTGCCGCGGCTCGTGGCTCGGACCGACCTGCGAGGCGATTGCCACAGTCACTCCGACTGGTCGGACGGAGTGCACGCGATCGAGCAGATGGCCGAATCGGCCCGGCGCCGCGGGTATGCCTATCTGGTCTTGACGGACCACACCGTCAGCCTCGCCATCGCCAGAGGGCTTGACCTCGAGCGGGTGGAGCGGCAGCGGCGGATCGTCGCCGCGCTTAACGAGCGGTTCGCTCGTGAGGAGGCGGCCGGCACCGCGCCACCGGAGACGGCGCCGGAGGGTTTCCGGCTCCTGCACGGTTGCGAGCTGGAGGTTCGGGCGGACGCCACTCTGGACTATCCGGACGAATTGCTGGCGACCTACGACCTGGTCGTCGGCTCCGTGCACGTGGCCCGGCGTCAGAGCCGCGAGCAGCTGACCGCCCGGACGCTGGCGGCGATCCGAAGCCCTCACGTAGACGTCATCGCTCATCCCGCCGGCCGGTACATCGGATCCCGGGAGGATCTCGACCTGGACTGGGATACCGTGTATGAAGAGGCCGCACGGACCGGCACTGCCCTCGAGCTCAACGGCTCGGACGAGCGCCTGGACCTCTCAGACGTACGGGCGCGCCGCGCGGCGGAGCTTGGCTGCGTCTTCGCGATCGACTCGGACGCCCACCGAACCGAGGAGCTGGACAACCTGAGGTGGGGCACGGCGATGGCTCGCCGGGCCTGGCTCGGGCCGGATCGGATCGTGAACACCAGGTCGCGGGCCGAGCTCATCGATTGGACCGCGGGCAAGCCAGGACGCGTTTGAGCCACGCCGCCACGCCTGGCGTCAGCCCCGGCCGCCCGTCATTGGGCTCGGTTGCGTACCATGCCCGAATGCACCAACGCCGCAGATCCGCCGAGCTCGGGTTGATCGTCGCCGCGCTCGGCGTCCTCGTCCACTTCGTCGATTCCGCTCCGGCGGCCGGTGCCACGGTCCTCGTCGCCGCCGTGGCGGCGCTCGGCACGGGCAACTTCCTGGGAGAAGCGCGGCCGTGGCGGATGCCGCTCATCCCGCTCGTTCTTCCGGCCCTCGCCGCGTTCTCGGTCGTGGGGATCGCTCGCCTCGTGGAGTCGGGGCCATGGCTGGGCGTTGTCTTCGTGGCCGGCTGGGCCGCGGTGACCTGGGTCGTCGGCCTGGAGCTGACTCCGGCCGCGACAGACAAGGGCACCGCCGCGGCGCTCTCGTCCGCGGCTCCGTCTGCGGCCTCGTCCCGGAGGGTTCGTCTTCGACCAAAGCGGCGAGCCGAGTTCGACCTGCCTCAGATAGTCGCAGATCCGATAGACATCGGCCCGGAGCTGCCGCCTCACCCACGACCGGTCGCCGTGAGGGCGACCTCGCTCGGCCTGGCGTTCGCCGCCTTCGCCGCCATCGGAGGCCTCGTTCCGGGCAGCCTGGCCGGGGCCGGCGAGCCGCTGAGCATGCCCACGCTCGCCGCCACTGTCGCGCTGGACATTCTCGTCGGCAGCCTTGCGGGCTACCGAATCGCGTCAATCACTTCTACCTCGCGGTTCGACCGGATCGTGCGGCTGCTGGCCATAGGTCAGTACGCTCTCCCGGTCGGAGTAGCCGGTGCCTTGCTGCGCGCGCTGGCGCTTCCCCGGCTCTTCGGTCCGGCGCTGCTCACGCTCGTGGCCTACGTGGTGACCGTCGTGCGCGAGTCGCCGGAGCCGGTCCTGTACAACCGCCGCCTGCTGCAGGAGGCAGTCGTGCTGGGTCTGGCCGGGGCCCTGGCCGTGGTGTGGGGATTGCTGGTCCGGTAGCGGCCCGCTCCGACGGTCGCCCGGCGCGTTCCGACCGTCGCCTCTGACGCGCCATGCCGTGCGCCCTGCCGCGCTCCGGCTGGCACCATGACGCCCCATCGCTGTGAGAGCGGACGAGGGTAGACCCCCGTCTCCGTTGACAGTCCCGCCCGTGGATGCTAAAAGCATTGTCCGGGCCGGCGTCCCCCGTGGGATCCGCATGCCTTCCCCGGGCCGGCGATTGCCGCCGTCTCGACGCTCACCGCGCCGGTCTGGCTCAGCTAACGAAAGGAACCCGATCCTTGGCCTTCCCCGAGATCGAAAAGAGCACGGGCGGCAACGCCGTCCGGATCAAGCGCCAGCTGGTGGAGCAGGCGATCGCCTATGCCGCCCAGGGACTGTGGGTCGACGCAGCCGACACCAACCGCAAGATCCTGGAGATGGGCGCGGACGCGGAGGCTGAGAACCGCCTCGCCAAGGCGTTCTGGGAGCAGGGCGAGCTGGGTGAGGCGCGCGAGCACTACCAGGTGGCGCTGGCCCTGGATCCTACGAATCGCATCGCCGAGAGGAACATAGAGCGGCTGCGCGTCCTGATGAGCGAAGCCGGCGAGAAGACCGTGGCCGCAGAGAGGGCAGACAAGGCACCCGTGGCGATCTTCGTGGAAGAGACCGGGAAGACCGGCTTCGCGATGCTGACCGACCTGGCGGCGCCGCGAACTCTCGCCCACGTCAATCCCGGCGATGCAGTGGAACTCATCCCGGACGGGAGCCGGCTCTACGCCGAGGCCAATGGGACGCGCATCGGGATCGTGGAGCCGCGCGTGGCGGCCCGCTTGCTCAAGCTTCTTGCCGACGGCAACAAGTACTCGGCCGGGATCACCTCGCTGGGAGACCGTGACGTCCGCATCGTGATCCGCGAGGTCTTCCAGGATCCGCGCAACTACGGCAAGGTCAGCTTCCCGACCGCCGCTCGCTCCTCCGACCTGCGGCCCTACACCAAGGGCACACTTCTTCGCGAAGAGGAGCTCATCGAGGAGGATCTCGAGGAAGACGAAGAGGACGACGAGATCGAGGATCTCGATCGAGTCCTGCCGGCCGAGGTCACCGGCGAGGAAGCCTTCGAAGACGAGACAGACGAGCTCGAGGAGCCGTAGGTCTTCGCCGGCCCCACCCGCGGCCGCGGCCACTAGCTCGCGTGGCGTCGGCGTCCCGGCCATGGCGGCCCCCGCCCCGGGGCCCGTCTGTCACAATTGACCCATGGTCGGGCGCGCAGCCACCAACCCCGAGCAACGACTGGATACCGTTCCGTCTCTGCCCGTCTTCGAGCGGCTCGCGGCACCCGCAGCCACAGGTGATCTCACGGCCGAGATCGAAGCCTGGACGGATCCGGGCGACGTGGTCCTGGATCTGGCCGGCCGGGGTGGGTGGGTCGCACGCGCTGCCATCGCGGAGCAGCGTCGCGTTGCCGACTTCGAGACCTGGCCTCTGACCAGGCTGCTGGCCGAGGTCGTCCTTCGACCACCCGATCTTCGCCAGATCGATGCCGCCGCCCAGGCGATCGCTGCGGCCCCTCTAGCCGAGTCGCTGGTGCGGCGGACGATCGATTCCATGTATGCCAGCAAATGCCCCAGGTGCGGCCGTCCCATCGTCCTGGACGCCATGGTATGGGAGCCGCTTGCCGGAGCGGCCGCGGCGGCCAGGACCGGCCGCGGAGCGAGTCCGGCTCCGGCGGCCGCCGGATCACTGCCCACCTGGGCCATCACGCCGGAGGAGTCGCTGCGAGCCGTGGCTCGCGAATACAGATGCGCGACGTGCCACGAACAGTTCGGCGGTCCGGAGCTGCAGGTGGCCGAGCCTACGCACGGAGACCTGAAGCTCGCCAGGTCGATCTCGCCAAGTGGCGAGATCCGCGAGAGCATGCGGCGTCGTTTCCCGGCGCCACGACCGACACACCCACTGGTCGACCAGTTGATGGACCTGCACACGCCTCGTCAGCTGGCGGGGCTCCACGCCATCCTGACTCGGATCGACGGCGAGGAGAGAGCGGGTGCGCTTACCGCGACTCTGCGGCTCGCCTTGCTGCACGCCGTGATCCTCGCCAGTCGCCTCAACGCTTCCCGCGGCAGGCCGGCGCCGATCCGGATTTCCAACGGTGCGGTCAAGGTCCCAACCACGCACGAGTGGCGCGAGCGCCATCCCTGGCTCGCCTTCGAGGACGGGCTGAGGCTGGTCAAGGCCTTCATCGGGAAGCTCGAAGCGGAGACTCCGAGAGCGGCCGCGGCGCGGCTGGGAGCCGATTTTGCGGCCCTCGAGAGCGGCATTGCCAACGTGACGCTGATCGAGTCCACTCCGGCTGCCCTGCGCCGGCTGGGTCTCCACGGCGAGCGGATGGCCCATTCCGGCTCGCCGTCACGGGTGCGGCTGGTACTCGGCCAGGCGCCGCTTCGGATGACGCCTGAACGGCTCGCCGTCTCCTACCACGGCACGGGGTGGCTATTCGGGGCGGGTGCCGTCTCGCTGCTGCCCTACGATGCCCTCTTCCGGCCCGCGCCGAAGGCCTCACCCGCGGTGGAGGCGCAGGAACTCGCTCGCAGCCTGGGCCGCTCCCTGGCCATCGCGTCGCCGGCTCTCGCCCACAACGGCCGAGCCGTGACCCTGCTGGACGACGATCAGCCGGCCACTCTGGTCGCGGCTGCTCTCGGGGTCGCGGCGGCCGGCTGCCGCCTCGAATCCGCTCGGCTTCACCGGGGCGCCGTCTCGAGCGCAGGCATCGTCGTCTGCGTGCCGCCGACGGGTGTGATGGCCCCGGGTCCTCGGACCCGCGCCAACCGGCCCCTCCCGCCCGTGGCCGGCGGGGCCGGAGATCCCGGAACGATCCGGGGTCGGGGCATCTTCGCCCCTCCGGAGAAGCTCGATGACGGGCCGTTTCGCGCCAGCGTTGCGACTCAGACCGTGACCGAGACGGCCGTGACATTGCTGAAGGCTCGCGGCGAGCCGGCCTCTTTCGACCACCTGCTCGGAGACCTCCTGATCGGGCTCGATCGGTCGGGCCAGCTCGCCCGCCTGGCTCGCTCGCTCCGCCCAGCGCACGCCGACGGCGGATGGTCGGCCTGGATCGACGATTCGTCTGTGGGCGGCTTCGTGGCGGACGGACTGGCCGTGGGCGGCGACACGGCCGGCGTTCGCGGCGGCGCGGGGCCCCGTGGTCGGGTCGTCGAGCGTGCCACCGATCTCACCGCGCCAGAACGCGCCGTGGCCGCGTCCCTCGAACCCGGCGCAGCGGCGCCCGGGATCGTAGACGAGTTGCTGGAGCTGATCCGCGCCGAGCTCGATCGCCCCAACAACCGGCGCATCCGCCAGATCGAGCCGGGGCAGTACTGGCTCGCTTCGGAAGAGGATCGCTCGGCCGCTTCGCAGCCCATCGCGGACCGAACCGAGTGGGCCGCCTTCTCGCTCCTCTCCTCCGGCAGCCGTCTCACCGAGCGTGCCGCCATGGAGCGCGTGACGGCCCTGTTCAGGAGTCCGGATGTGCCCGACAGAGCCCTCATCGAAGCCTGCCTGCGCAGCTACATCGCCCCCACGAGCACGCCTGAGGCCGTCGTTGGCTCGGATCAGTTGGAGAGGCGAACGGCCGACCACGACGCCGTGATCGCCACGCTGGCCGATCTGGGCCACCGGCTGGGGATGCGGGTCTGGATCGGGAAGCGCCAGCAGACCCACCGAGTCGCCGGCCGACAGCTGTCGGACTGGCTGGACGACGCCGAGCGTGCGGTCCATCTGCCGCTCATCACGTGGGCCCCCGATGATGAGCTGGACCGGGTGGATTGCGCCTGGTACGTGCGCCGCCAGGCGACGTTCCTCTTTGAGGTGGAGTGGACGGCCATGCTGACCGAGCCGGTCCTGGTCCACCACGCCCGCTATCCGATCGATGACAAAGTGGTTCGGTTCCTCGTCCTGCCGCCGGAACGGGCCGAGCTGGTGGAGTTCAAGATGGCTCGCTCGCCGCTCCTGCGGCGGGCTATCGAGGAGCGTAACTGGCACTTCTTCAAGTGGAACCACCTGGCGGCCTTTGCCGCACGGACCGACCCGTTGCTGGGCGACCTGGAGCCGTACCTGGGACTCGAGGCGCTCGCCGACACGATGGGGGAGCAGCTGCCGCTCTTCGGCTCCTGACGCGATTCGGGTACCCTGGATCCAACAGCTCTCGCCGGACGACGCGCTGCGTCCGGCCGCTGCCGAGTCACCTGGAGGGTTCCGGTGGGCGAGGTCAGCATTGCCGCCGACGCGGTCAACGCTCTGGCAGATCGATTCTGGAACGGCATTCTGGATCTCTCTCCGATCACCGCGACGTTGCTCGGCTACGAGCAGGGTCTCGACAGGCTGGACGACCCAGGGCCGGCCGGCCGGGAGAAGGCGCGGTCGCTCTACCGCGATACGCTGGCCTCGGCGGACGCCATCGAAGCGGCGGCGGCCGAGCCGTCGGGCCTGCCGCTCGAGGAGCGAATCACGCTCGACATCTTGAGGGTGATCTGCGAGGTCGAGCTGGAGCAGCAGGGCCAGAGGTTCGACCGACTCAAGGTCGTCGACCAGATGGATGGCCCGCAGACAATCCTGCCGCTGCTGGCGGCCTTCCAGAAGACCGACACGCCCGAGAAGTTCGACCTGTTCCTGGCGCGCCTGGCCGACTACCCGCGTTTCATGGCGGCCAACGCGGAGCTGGCTCGAGAAGGCCTGGCCGGGGGGCTGACGGCCGCCCGCATCGTGACCGAGCGTGTCATCAGCCAGCTGGAACGGCTGCTGGCGCTACCAGACGAGCAGTCGCCGGTGGCCACGACCCTGACGCTGCCGACGGAAGCCGATCGAGAGCGGCTCGTCGCCGCCATCGGCAAGTACGTCCGACCGGCTGACCGAGCGTTCCTCGAGGCGTTGCTGGGGAAGTACCGCGAGGCGTCTCGAGAAGATCCGGGCCTGTGGTCCGCGGCCAACGGCGAGCAGATATACCGGACCCAGATCCGGGCCTGGACGTCGCTCGACATCGACGCTGGCGAGCTGCATCGTATCGGGCTCGGGGAGCTCGCCGCCATCGAGGAAGAGCGTCGGACCATCGCCCGCGACCTCGGGTTCGGCGACGACACGAAAGCGGCGAGGGCAGCCCTGCGGAGCAACCCGGCCGCCATCCCGGAGTCGATCGACGAGTTGCTCGACCGCGCCCGCGGCCAGATCGAGCGAGCTCTCGCGGCGGCACCCGCGTACTTCGGCCGGCTGCCGAAAGCGGCCTGTGAGGTCAGGCCGGTCGAGCCGTACAAGGAGCAGGACGCACCCGCTGCCTATTACTATCCGCCCGCAGTCGACAACAGCCGGCCCGGCGTCTACTACGTCAACACCTACGACCTGCCCAGCCGAAGCTACGTCGGCCTGGCCAGCATGAGCTTCCATGAGGCGGTGCCCGGCCATCATTTCCAGATCGCTTTGCAGAGCGAGCATCCGAGCCTCAATGCCTTCCGGCGGATGGGCTCGCGGATGGCGGGGATGGCCTACGTCGAGGGCTGGGGCCTCTACTCGGAGCGGTTGGCCGATGAGATGGGCCTCTTCCTCAATCAGGCCGAGCGATTCGGGATGCTGGACGGCCAGGCCCACCGGGCCGCCCGGCTGGTTGTGGACACCGGCATCCACGCGTTCCGATGGACCCGCGACAGGTCTATCGCGCAGCTCCTCGAAGCCGGCCAGTCCGAGACGGACGCGATCATCGAGACGGACCGCTACATCTGCTTGCCGGCGCAGGCCCTCACCTACAAGGTGGGCCAGCGCGAGATCGAGAGGCTCCGGCGCGAGGCAGCCGAACGTCTAGGGCCGGCCTTCGATCTGCGAGCTTTCCACGACGCGGTCCTGGGCCACGGCACACTCCCGCTGGCGACGCTCGCCAAAGAGCTGCCCGGCTGGCTGGGCACCGCTGGGTAGCCAGCTCGGCGCCTTCTCACTGTCCGCCCTCGCTTCGCGCAAAGCCGCAAGCGGCCCAGAGCGCTCCGCGAGCGGCGGCAGCTCGCGGCGCCGCTGAACGCCTCTCCAGCCGGGGACAGTTCAGCGCTTGGCGTAGTTGCGCAGGATCTTCGCGATGGCGCCGTGGCCGCCCTCGTCGGCCATGTCGATGGCGGTGCGGCCGTCGTCGCTCTTGCGCGTCGGATCCGCTCCGCGCAGCAGCAGCATGTCGACAACGGCCTCGTCGCCGGCCCCGGCGGCGGCGTGCAGCGGAGTCCAGCCGCCGTGCTGGACGGCGTTCGGCGACGCACCATGGGCCAGGAGCAGGCCAACCATGTCGCGGTGCCGAGCCGAAACGGCGCTGTGGAGCGGCGTCACGCGCATCTCATTGAATGCGACGGCATTGCGATCCGCGCCGCGCTCGAGCAGCAGCCGGGCCACCTCCAGCCGGTCGAAGTAGGCCGCCAGGTGCAGCGGGGTGAAGCCGTCGCTGCCGCCCTCGTCGATGGAGGCGCGATCGCCCGCCAGGAGCTGCCGCACCGCGGCCGCGTTCCCCACCGCCGCCGCGTCGAAGATGGTCAGGCCGTCTGGCACCTTGGCCAGTCTCTCGGCCAGGTCCTCGGCCAGACGAGAGTGACCGGCATAGGCTGCCGCCAGTACCGGTGAAAGCCCGGCTTCGTCGCGGGCCCGGAGCAAGCCCTCATCCGCGGCGAGCGCCTCGTCGACCGCCTGCTTGTCGCCTCGGCGCACGATCTCGAAGAACGCCGCGGCGGGTCGGCCCCGATCGATCATCTTTCCTCCCTCACTGTCTCGTCGGCGCGGGCGTCCCGGACGGCCTGGCTATCTCCCGGAGCGCCTCGGCCAGGCGCTCTATCTCGGCGGGCTCGTTGTAGTGAACGAGTCCGACCCGGACCATTCCGCCGGACTCGCCCAGACCCAGGGCCCGGATCAGCTCGTAGGCATAGTAATCTCCATCCCAGACGGCGATGCCGCGCCGGCCGAGCTCGACCGCAACCTCGCGCGGCGTGCGACCGGCCAACGTGAAAGCGAACGTCGGAACTCGGTCTTCGATCCGGGCCGGGTCGGTGATGCCGCGAAGGGTCAATCCCGGCACCTCCCCGAGTGCCTTCAAAGCCTGGAGAGCCAGCTCGCGCTCCGTACCGCGGATTGCGAGCATCGCCGCGGCCAGAGCCGCCCGCCGGTCAGTGGCGCCGATCTCAGCGCCGCCGAACTCCCGACCGAGCCACTCCAGGTAGTCGAACGTCCCGAGCAGCCCGGCGATCGACTCACCCGGGAGCGTGCCCGTCTCCCACTTGCCGGGCGGCTCGCCGGAGGCCGGCCGGACCTTGTAGGCGGCCAGACTGTCGAGCAGCTCGCGCCTCCCGTAAAGGAGGCCGAGGTGCGGGCCGAAGAACTTGTACGGCGAGCAAACCAGGAAGTCGGTCCCGAGGGCGGCCGCGTCGATGGCGAGGTGAGGCGCGGCGTGAACCGCGTCCACGTACGTCCAGGCCCCAACGTCATGGGCCATCTCCACGATCCGAGCCACCGGGCTGACGGTTCCCACAGCGTTTGACGCCAGCCCGACCGCCACGACACGGGTACGCGGGCCCAGGGCTCGTTCCAGGCTGTCCATGTCGAGCGTGCAGTCGTCGGGCCGGATCTCCACCCAGTGAACGACCGCGCCGCGCTCCTCCTCCAGGGCCAGCCACGGGGCCACGTTGGCGTCATGGTCCAGGCGAGTGACCACGATCTCGTCGCCCGCTCGCAGCGTCCGCCCGATGGCCCGGCTGACGGCGAAGGTGAGGGTCGTCATGTTCTGACCGAACACGACCTCGTCCGCGTCCCGTGCGCCGAGGAAGGTAGCCGCGGCGACGTGGGCCTCCGCCAGTAGGGTGTCGCTCTCCTCGCTGGTGGGGAAGGCGCCCTCATGGTTTGCGTTGCTGCGCTCGAGGTAGGCGGTCATCGCCTCGATCGTCCGGCGCGGTACCTGCGTGCCTCCGGGACCGTCAAGGTAGAGATACGGCCGGCCATCGTGCAGGCGTGACAGTGCAGGGAACCGAGATCGAACCTGTGAAAGGCGATCGTTGGGAATCATGTCTGCTCGGGCTGCGGACGGCTGACGAAGACGATGTTACGACTCGACCGACCTGCCGACCGGCCGAGCGACGGGCCGGCTGTCCAGTCCCGAGGCCTCGATCACCTGTGATGAGACTGCAGCGTATGGGACGCCAGCTTGATCCCGTAGCGATGACTCCGGGAAAAGACTTGGGTGTCACCAACATGACACCCGAGAGGGATTGACTAATCCTTAGTAACTATGTCAACATTCAACCAGACGTTGCGCCTCCTGGGACGTAATCGGGTGTTCCCACCGGAACTCCGACCCGGGCAGGTAGGCCGCGAAGGTTATGCGCCATCGGGCGGCCCGGGGGCCGCAACAGATTTGGGATGGTCACGCCGGTTTGGGCACGGGGTGACTGCAGCGCTGAAGCTGCGGAGAAGCCACCAGGCTTCGCACATAGGAGCCCTCTAGGAGAGACTAATGCTCGACGGGAATGCGGTTCGGTCAGTCGACCGCGCGGCGTCACTCCTGATAGCGCTGGGGGAGATGCCAGGAGAGGCCGGAGTCACCGAGTTGGCCCGCCGCCTCGGACTCCACAAGTCGACCGCGTCGCGGTTGCTCGCCACTCTCCAGAAGCGCGGCCTGGTGGAACAGGACGACGACTCGGGTAAGTACCGCCTAGGACTGGCAGTCGTGCGGCTCGGGGGCCACGCGGAGAAGTCGCTGGATCTGCGGTCGATCGCGATGTCGGAGCTCGAGGCCCTCGCCAGGTCCATCCACGAAACGACGACCCTCGAGGTCCTCGAAGGCGACAGCGTCCTCACGATCGCCTATTCGGATGCCTCCGGAATGGGTCGCGACCGGACCGGCCGCAACTCGCCGCTCCACGCCACGGCTCCGGGCAAGGTGCTTCTGGCCAGCCAGCCGGAGCGCGAGGTCATTCGCCTTTCGAAGATCGGCTTCACGCCGTACACATCTCATACCATCGTTCGGGTGGATCTCCTACTCGAAGAGCTCGCTCGGGTCCGCAAGCGTGGCTTCGCCACCGCCTTCGGCGAGCATGAGCCTTCCGTGAACGCCGTGGCGGTGCCGGTCTTCGACCAGCGAGCGGCGGTCGTGGCCACACTCGAGGTCCGCGCCTCGGGCAACCGGATCACGCCCAGTCGCGTGCCCGAGCTCGTAGATCGCGCCCGCGAGGTTGCGGCGGTGATCACCGACCGCATCGGCGGGGTGGTGGCCTCGCTCTGAGTCCGAGCCCGCCCGGCGGGCCGGCAACCACATAGTTGACCCTTTGCGGCCCCTCGGTCCCCCCTCCCGAGGGGCCGCCTTTCGTGCGACGCCATTGGCTCGCAAAGCGGCGAGGGGCGCTACGCTATCGGCATGGCGACCCAATTCGATCCGATCGTGACGCTGCCGTGGAACGGGGAGGAGCTCAAGCTTGCACCGTACCTGAGCGCCGCGGCCGCGGTTCTCGCCATCGTGGTCGTGGCAGCCGTCGTGATCCGGCTGGCCCACGTCTTCGTCGCCGGTATCGCCCGTGCCCTGCTGAACAGGGAGAACCTGGAGGGGACGGCGCAGGAACTCTCTGCCGTCGAGCTGACGAAGCGAACGGATACCATCGAGACGCTCGGCGTCAATGTCATACGCTTCTTCGTCGTGGTGATCGCCGGCCTGATGATTCTCCACGCCGGGTTCAACCTGGACATCGGGCCGGCAATCGCCGGCCTCGGCATCGCCGGCATCGCCATCGGCCTGGGAACTCAGAATCTCGTCCGCGACTACTTGAACGGTGCGCTGATTCTCATCGAGAACCAGTACGCCAAGGGTGACATCGTCCGCATCGCCGGCGTCTCGGGCAAGGTCGAGGACTTCACGCTCAGGCGCACCACATTGCGTGACCAGGATGGGACCGTGCACACAGTCCCCAACGGGGAGATCACGGTTGCCTCGAACCTGACACGGGTCTGGGCCAGGGTCAACCAGGAGGTCCAGGTTGTCTACGGCACGGACATCGAGAAGGCCACGGCCGTCGTCCATCGCGTGGGCCAGCAGCTGCTCGCGGATCCAGAATGGGGCCCGCGCATCCTCACGGCGCCCGCCGTCGAACGCGTCTCGGCTCTGGGCGAGCTGGGTGTGACCCTGAAAGTTGTCGGCACCGTCCGTGCCTCGGAGCAGTGGGCCGTGGACGGAGAACTTCGGAAGCGGCTGCTGGCCGCTTTCGCCGAAAGCGGAATCGAGATCCCGCAGCCTCAGCGTGCGATGCTGACTCAACCCGGACGCGATGACGCGGCGCCGCGTGTCGACCAGGCGCCGGCGCCGGATCGGGCCGACGTCAACAAAGGCTGAGGGTTGAGCGGGACTGGGTTGGGGCCGTAACGCCTAGGAGGCGCGGACGGAGGGGTTCGTGTTCCGGCCCCCGCCGAAGATGCCCATGAACCCGCTGCCGGACTTGGCCGCGCCGGACTCGCGCGTCGCCATCATCCGATCGCACAGGTTCTCGATGTCCTCGATGACCTTCTCTTTGGGGAAGCGCTCCACGGCCGAGCGACCCTCGTTCGCCGCCCGAACGAAGAGCATCCCGGCCGACCGCACCTCTGCCAGCGCCGGCATCCCGACCGTTCGCTCCATGTCCGCGACGGAGACGCCGCTGTTGGCGCGATTGACGACCATGGCCAGGCGCTCGCGGATCTCCAGCTCCACGGCCACTTCGCGGAATTGGACCGCGGCTCGGATCGCGGGCACGTCCGGGGTGACCGGAACGATGATCTTGTCGGCCCGCTCGAAGATGACCTGGTTGAGCGGTCCGTAGTCCGGGTGCATGTCGACGATGACCCAGTCGTAGACGCGGCAGGCCGTGGTTATGGCCTCCGCAACTCGCTTGGGTTCGAGGATCTCCGTGTGAAGAGGCGACTCCGCCATGACCAGCACGGCGACGCCGTTCTGATGAGTAGAGGCGATCTCACTGAACGACTCCGCGACGCCGCTGTCGAAGTCCTCGGTCCAAGCGTCCGCCACGGTCCGAACGTTCTCCATGCCCAGCGACGAGGCCACGTGGCCGGTCACGGTGTCGCAGTCCACGAGAAGCACGCGCTGATGCTTGCGGACCTGCAGCAGCGCGGCCACGTTGACGGCGATAGTCGTCTTGCCTACGCCACCCTTGGGATTGAAGACGATGACGATCTGACCGCGGCGGGTCTCCGAAGCGGTCTCGATCTGCGAGTCCGCCTCGATGATGGCGCTCCCGGCGTCGTCTATCGGGATCTCGGCTCGGATGAGCATGGCCTCGACCCGCCACCGGAGTGACTCGGCGGAGTAGGGTCGGGTGAAGTACTCATCGTTGACGCGCGTTCGGCCGGCGAGACTCATGCGGTCCAGGGCACGGGCCGCAACGACCATGAGGGCGGGGATGTTGCGATCCTCATCGTGGAGCATCGCGTACATCTCGAGCGTGCGATCGAAGTCGTTCTCGCCGTCGAGGATGGCCACCCCGATGTCGTGCCGCCTGTTGAGGAGCTCCTCGAGCTCGTCGGCGGTCTCGACGGCGATCGGCTCGTACCCAGCCTCAGCGAGCTGCGCGCTCACTGCGACTAGCTCAGATTGCGGTAGAGCAATGGCGACAGCTGGCCGAGGCACTTGTGAAAGGTCTCCTGGAGCGCGAGAGACGGTCGGTGGAGTCTAACCCTCCGCTTCCGGGTCGTGCGCGGAGACGTTCAGCACGCCCTCGCGCTCGCTGACGACGCGAGCCTGGAATGCGGGCAGGGTTGGGATGAGCTGGCTCAGCGACGTATCCGCGCTGTGACCGACGGTGAATATGAACTCGCCGTCCGGGCCGGACGAAACGCCGACGTTCTTCACGCCCGGCAAACGGCCGACCTGGCGCTTGAACGTGGCGATGCTGGCGACGCTGACGAGTCCGACCACGACGACCTGAGTCGACTCGACCGCAGCCGGCTTGCCGGCGGCTCCGCGACCGCCCGCCAGACGGGCGTCGGCGGCCTCTTCGGTGAGTTCGGGCGTTGGCTCGGCCTCGGCCGGCTGCGCTCCGTCTGTACCGCCTCCAGTATCGGCAACCACGGGCCTGACGATCTGTTCGCGGCGGGCACGCAGGTCCTCGGTAATGCTGGAGCGATCGGATTCGGAGAACTCCGGCGGATCCGGCATCTGGGCCGCCATGCTCGCGAAGACGGTCGGATCGGTTTCCTGCTGGAGCTGCTCGAAGAACTGGGCAACCTCCTGCTCGAAGCTCACGACGCGCTTCTGAACGCGCTCGATCTCGAGTTCGATGGCGGAGTTGTATTCCTGGAGCTCTTGCTCGAGGAGTTCGCGGCGACGCGAGATGCGCTGCTCGGTCTCGACGCGAATACGCTCCATCTCGGCCTTGGACCAATCCCGGATGGCGCTTACGTCGGCCTCAGCAGCCTTCCTCAGCGATGCGGCCTCGTCGTCCGTCCGGGCATGGAGTCGCTCTGTGTACGCTTTGGCATCTGCCTGGCACTGCTCGATCGTCCCCTGCCGCGCCTTTTCGGCCGTCGAACGCATCGTCAAGATGAGGTCGGCCATGAAGCGGTTCGGGTGACGCGCGGCCGTCTCGTTCACGCTCATCTCCCAGTGGTTAGGTTCGCCGGGCCCCGGCCGGGCGCCGGAGAGGTCCCGATTTGGTAACGACCCGATATGGACATACTAGGCTACTGCGCGGCGCCTGAGAGTGCGCACCATTATCGCCGGTCCCAGGCCAGCCTCAAGAGCCGCTTTTGTCGGTCCGATCATGGGCCGCGTGTTGCGGCCGGGCACCCCGCTGGAGGTACCAGGACTAACGGCCCTTCCGTACCGCTTCAGATTGCGGCGCGATGTCGCAGCAGGGTGCTGTCTTGTCTGTCAGGGGTTTGAAGGGTCGCGTTCGGCGCGATCTCTGGCCGCTGCGCCCCCATCGGCCCATCTGTCCGGATTCCTTCGGCTGGGTCGCCGGAGAATTCCGAGTGCCACCGGTCCGGGAAGGGCCTTCTACTCCTCGGGACCGGATTCGGCCTCGGTCTGCGAGGGCGTGGCCTGCTCACGACGGAGACGGAACTCCTGTACCAGAGTGGCCGAGTCGGGCTCTACGAACGGCGGGGGTTCCGGCATGTGCTCGGCCAGGTAGGCGAACTCGCTGGGGTCCGTGGTCTCCATGAGCTCCCCGAAGGAACGAGCGAGCGCTGTCTCGAAAGCCTGAACGCGGTCCTGGATACGCTCGATCTCGCCTTCGATGGCGGCGGCGTACTCCTCCAGCTCCTGCTCCAGGAGCTCGTAGCGCTGCGCGATCCGCTGCTCGGTCTCCTGGCGGGTCTTGTCCATCCTTGCCTTGGACCGGCTGCGAAGGGTGCTGATGTCCGTCACCGCGGCTTGCTGCAGTGAGGCCGATCCGCCGTTGGTCTGAGACTGCAAAAGCTCGATGTAGGCCTTCGCGTTCTCCTGACACTGGTTGATCGTCGCCTGCCGTTCCGCCTCGGCGGTAACGCGCATCGCTTGCGCCAGGTCGAACAGGAACTGCTTGGGGCGACCTGCGGCCGTATTGTTCACGCTCGTCTCCGTGCGCCCGGGGCCGGACGCCAATGGGCGCCCCAGACCATCGTTGCCCCGCGATCGTCCGTTGTGAGCGTGGCTGCGAGGATCCGTGTACCTCAATGTCGTGGTCACAGATCCCCGAGCCGAACCGCGCGAGGCTCAGGTATTCGGATCATGGCTCGCGTATCGGCGCAAGCCACTGCGCCGAACGTACTATGGCACGTCGTCTTCGGTACCCCACCGGCGCGGCCGGAGCAATCCGAGCAGACCCCTACTCGGGCGCGCCGGCTCTGGGCGGTCGGCCCGACAGCCCTTTCGTTCGCTCGGCCCAGGCCTCCAGCACTCTGTCTTTGTGCGGCCTTATGGGGCAGTGCTCATCCCGGTTGCCCGCCTCGTCACAGTAGCCGAGGGGCACGCACTTGGGAGCCAGGAAGCTCCCGAGGAACGGGCTGACGGCGAATACCTCGTGGCGGATCAGCTGGAAGAGCCGGCGGATCTCCCATTGGGCCATGGTGCAAAGGCGGAGCCCGGACATGTGGATCAGCGCCCGCAGGTTGGCGGTCATGACCAGGTTCGTGCGTGTCGCGTTCGGGAAGACGAAGCGCGCGTCTTCGCCCGGGATGCCGGAGTCCACGAGCTCGGAGTACAGCTCGAGCGCGCCTTCGACCTGTTCCTCGTACCGAGCCAGCAGCTCCGGATCCGCCTCGGCTATCGTGCCGGGCAGCATCGTCGAGGCGCCTTTCTTGTACGAGACATAGCGCTGGCTCTGCTGGTCGAATGCCACGCCTGCTCGGTGGCGCACCAGCTGGTGGCTGAGCGTCCGGCTGACGCCGGTGATGGCGAAGGTGAAGACGACGTGCTCGATCGTCGAGCCGTGTCCGGATTCGATTACCCGGCCGATGAGTTCGCGCTGCTTGGCAGGTGAGATCCGTCCGTCTATCGCGCGCTCGAAGATGTCGTCCGGCGCCAGCTCCGAGTAGCACGTGCGGCAGGCCGTGTAGATGAGAGGCACGTAGTAGCGCTCGACGATCTCTCGGGTGGGGAACACGAGCGTGGCCCGCATCCCCAGATCGCGGCGTCCCGGGTTGAGCGGGATCGAGGGGCTTGCAGAAGCGCCGGGCTGGCCCGGAGCGGGTGTTTCGGCCGTCACCGGTTCAGGATAGCCGCTCGCCGGACGGCCGGGCCTGTGAGCCGTGCTCTGCCCGTGCGATGCGACGGCCGGTACGGTGCCCATGATCCCCCGACCGGCGCCGTGGCGTGCGTCAATGGCACTCTGGTAGCCGTAATCGACTATTGATGGGCTAGATAGCCAAATACGGCTGATATCCCGACAGATAGCCGTTGACGGCTATCACGTGCACTGCTAGTCTGAGGGAGATGGACGCGTCCGAAGGATGGGTGCTGTTTGGCGACGTGGTCGGGTCGCGACGAGCGCGCGTCGAGGCCGCGGCCTGGCTCCGCTCCCTGGTCGGGGAGCTGGACGAGGTCTACGGCCACGAGAAGCTGGCGCCCTTCGGGTTCACCCAGGGCGATGAAGTCCAGGGGCTACTCTGCGCGACGGCCGATCCCATGCTGGCTGTTCTGCACGCGGCTCTCCGCGAAGGGCCCCGGCCGATCCGATGGGTATGCATCAGGGGTGCGGTCGATCCCGGGGAAGGTCCGGCCACGCAACGCACTGGTCCCGCCTTCATGGCAGCGCGCTCGGCAATCGAGGCAGCACGAACCGGCCATGAGCGGCTCGTGATCAGGATCGGGCGAACCGAAGCCGACGAGTTGCTCGGTGGTATGACGCCAGCCATGGCCGAGCTCCTCCAGGCCTTGACCGGGAGGCAGAAGGTCGTGGCTCGCCTCGCCCTCATCGACGGCCTACGCCAGTCCGAAGTGGCCGAGCGGCTCAAGGTCCGACGAGCGACAATCTCGGTCTCATTCGCCCGAGCGAAAGTTCTGCCCCTGGCTCGACTGGCGGGAGCGATCAAGCGGGTGTGCGCGAGTCCCCTCGACTGCGCGACGCCGCAGGCGACTCGGAACGTCGAGGTTGAAGGGGAGGGAGGCGTATCGTGACCGATCCGGAGGTACTCCTCGGGTGGTTGATCGCCGCGTATCTGGCAGTCGCCTGCGTTGTTGCGGTGGTGGCCAGTCGCACCGGCTTCGATATCCCCGCCGCCGCCAGGTCGACCTGGGGAAGGATCGTGCCGGCGCGCTCCACCGGCAAACCCGAGTGGACGCTCGGGCCGGTTGCCGTCCTTTCGCTCGCCTACGTTGCCGCTACGGCCGTCGTCGTCCTCGCCTGGCTGCCCGTGCGCGACCTCGGCCTCCCGAACCTCGTGCAATTCGCCTCGACGACGGCTTCCGCGGACGTTCGCCATCTGGCGATCGCGACGATCCTCGGTTGGTCGCTGCTGGTGGTCAACGTGGTCGTCGCCAATCAGCTGGTGGAGACCCTCCTGCCCGAGGAACTCAAGAAGAGCCAGCGGGAACGAGACCGGATGGGCGCCGCGATCGGTGTCCTGGAGCGCGTCCTGGTGGTGATCCTCACCGTCAGTGGCGGTCCCGCTGCGATCGGTTTCGTGGTCGCGGCCAAGACTCTCGCCCGCTTCAAGAAACTCGACAAGGACAAGGATTTCGCCGAGCGCTACCTGCTCGGGACCCTCGCCAGTGTCACGATCGCTTTGGTCAGTGCCCTGGCCGCGCAGCTGATCTGGTACCGGACGTTCTAGTCGGGCGTGTCGCCGGCGCGGGCCGCCGTACGGCAGGTCGCGGCACTGGCGCGGGCGCGTACGGCGGCGAGCCCCGGCCGAGTGCCGGCAGGCATCCAGTCGCGGTGCCGAAGGGCGGTCGAGGCGGCGCCAACGGGGCCTTGTCCGACCGGGAAGGGCCCGAAGCGTGTAGGCTGGCCGGGCCGCCGACAAGCCAGCTCGCTGCGGCGAACAGGGTCGGTGTCCGGCCTGCTGGGCCGCTAGGAGGAGCAAGAGATGGTCGACGCCCGCAAGCCCGTGACGGTCCAGTACTTCTACAAGATCCGCTGGGGCTTCCAGGACGAGTTCGTGGAGCTGTTCGAGCGAAACCATTGGCCGCTGCTGCGGGCCCAGATCGAATCGGGCCGGATGCTCGACGTGCGGGCCTACGAGCCCCGCTTCCACGGCGATGGCCGCCAGGACTGGACCTTCGAGGTGACGATCACCTACAGGGACTGGTCCGTGATGGAGGAGCACACGGATCCGGCGATCCTGGCTCGGCTCTACCCCGACGCGGAGAAGCTGAAGCGCGAGGAGCAGCGCCGCTTCGAGCTGGTCGAGTCTCACTGGGACACGCCGCTCGAAGAGCACGCCCTGCCGAGGTAGTCGGTCGCCCGTTCGCCGTCGCCGTCGCCGCAATGCGGCGGTCGCTAGCTAGCGAACGCTCCCAGCGACTGGATCGTCTGGCGCAGGACGTCGGCCGACTTGCGCACGCCGCGAGCCTCGTGCGGGCTGAGCTCCAGGCGGAGGACTCGCTCGATGCCGCGCCGGCTGACCACCGTGGGCAGGCTCAAGCAGACGTCGTCGATGCCGTAGTAGTCCTCGACCAGGCTCGAGATCGAGAGGACCGTGTTCTGGTCGCGCAGGATCGCTTCGGCGATGCGCATCAGGCCCGCGGCGACCGCGTAATACGTGGCGCCTTTGCGAGTGATGATCTCCTGGGCCGCGTCGCGCGTCTGGCGGAAGATCCGCTCCATCGTGTCCGCCGAAAGCGGGATCCCGTTCTCCGCGCAGAAGGTCGGCAGGCGCATCCCGGCCACGTTGGCCAGCGACCAAACCGGCACTTCGCTGTCGCCGTGCTCGCCGATGATGTAGGCGTGGACGCTGCGCGGGTCCACGCCCAGGTGTTCGCTCAGCATGTAGCGGAAGCGCGCGGTATCGAGGATCGTGCCGGACCCGAAGACTCGCCTGGGAGGCAGCCCGGCCAGCTTCATGGTCACGTACGTCAGCACGTCGACCGGGTTCGTGGCGACCACGATGATCCCTTCCGGATTGGCCGCCGCCACCTTCGGCACGATCTGGCCGAAGATCGCCGCATTCCGCTTGACCAGCTCCAGGCGCGTCTCGCCCGGTTTCTGACCGGTGCCGGCGGCGATGACGGTGATCGCGGCGCCCTCGCAGTCGGAGTAGTCGCCGGCGCAGATCTTGGTGGGATGAGCGAACGGAACGGCGTGGTTGAGGTCCATCGCCTCGCCCTCGGCCCGCTCGTGGTTGACGTCGATCAGCACGATCTCCGACGCGATGCCGGAGAGCAGCAGCGTGTAGGCGAAGGTCGAGCCGACGAGTCCCACGCCCACGATCGCGACCTTGGTGGGGCGGGCGGTCTGGTAGTTCGGCTCGCGAGCCATCGAGGGCTCACCGGTGGGGCGACTGCGGTGGGCCGTGCTCTTCCTGGGTACTCCGGCGGCTGCTGCGGGCGGGGAGTCGGTCGCGCTCATGGGCCCATCGTGACACGACGAGATGTCTTGTGCCAGTCGGGGCCGGTGCGAGCGCGAGGGGCTACAATCCGGCCACGCAGTCGCCCGCGGCAGGCGACAGGCCAAGCGAGGTCCGGTACTCCTTCCGCGACGGTCGGCCGGTGGCCGCGCCATTCGCCCGGCCCGGTACGAGGTAGATCGCACATGCCGGCTACCAGTCCCAGCGACCGGCCGGTTGGCAGCCGTCTGGTCTTCCTGGGCCACTCCACCGTACTCGTCGAGATGGCGGGGACCCGGCTTCTCACGGACCCGGTCCTGGGACATGTTCTGCGGTCTCTTCGACGTCGTGCGGCTGCTGTGCCGGCCGCCCATCTCGCGGACGTGGATGCCATCTTCATTAGCCACGGCCACTTCGATCACCTGGACCTGCCGTCCCTGCGTGCCATCCCGGGTCGACCGCAGGTGATCGTGCCGGCAGGGCTAGGCCACGTCCTGCAACGGGCGGATCTCGGACCTGTGCATGAGGTGCGGGTCGGCGACCGACTTCACGTGGCAGGCGTGGAACTGGAGATCGTGCCGGCGGCACACGGTGGCCGGCGATCGCCCTGGGCGGCGGCGGACGCCATCGGCTGCCTGATATCCGCGGGCTCGACCGTCTACTTCGCCGGCGATACCGACCTCTTCCCGGCCATGGAAACGATGGCGGGGCGAGTTGACGTGGCCCTGCTGCCGGTCGGGGGGTGGGGGCCTCGCCTGGGTCGCGGCCACCTGGACCCTCGCCGGGCGGCTGAGGCGGCCGCCCTGATCGAGCCTACGATCGCGGTGCCAATCCATTGGGGAACACTGTCGCCAGTCTGGCTGCACCGGCTCTTCGGCCGGCAGTTCGATGCGCCGGGCCCGGCGTTCGCGCAGGCGGCGGCCCGGTACGCCCCGACCGTCCGCGTTTGCGTGCTGGCCCCGGGAGACTCGATCAACCTGCCTGACCGCCGTGTCGCGGCCGCGTAGAGGGAGCGGCGCGGGGCGGGCCGACCCTGCGACTCGCTCACACAACGCAGAAGCCCGACAAGACGGTCCCGTGGCTGCGCTCGCCCTCATCGTCACCACCCTTCTCGGCTGACCCCATGTCTCTCGCAGGCATCGTCGCCGACCTCCGCCTCCAGGCGAGCTTGATGTGGGAATGGCGGCCCACTCGGCTTGCGATCGTCCGGCGCACGATCCTGCAGTTCCTCGTGGCGTGCCTGACGTTGGCCACTGTGGACCTGGTGCTCCCGGAGTTCCACGTGCAGGGACTCGCCGCAATCGTTCTGGGAGGCGCCCTGCTGGCCGCCGTGAATGCCGGGTCGCGCCTCCTGGGGCACTGGCTCCTGGTGGGACTTCCTCTGCTCGCGGTCGATGGCGTTGGACTCCTCGCGCAGTACGCGGCCATCCTCGCCCTGGGTCGTTTCGTGCCGGGCATCCAGGTGGACGGGCCCAGCACGGCGATTTGGGCGACCGTGTGGCTGACCGCACTCAACGGGGTCCTCGCCGAAATCGTGGCGGTGAGCGACGACGATTCCTACTACAGCATCCTCGTCCGACGTCTCGTCGCCCGTCGCGGACGAGATGCCGTATCGAAGGGTCGTGGGCTCCTCGTGGTACAGCTCGACGGAGTTGGACATCCGGTCCTCGAGAATGCCATGCGGGCCGGCCATGTCCCCGTCATCGGGCGGCTCATTCGTACGGGCCGGTCGGCCCTCCATTCGTGGCAACCGCTGCTCCCGCCCACCACGCCCGCAAGCCAGGCCGGCATCCTGCATGGTCGCGCCGATGTCGTGCCCGGCTTCCGGTGGTACGAAAAGGAGACGGGTCGGCTGATGGTCGCCAACCATCCGGAGGATGCGGCCGAGATCCTGAAGCGCATCAGCGACGGCGACGGTCTGCTTGCCGACGACGGAGCCAGCATCGGCAACCTGGTCAGCGGCGATGCGCCACGGAGCTACCTCACCATGGCCACCGTCGGGCGGAAGGAAGCATCCGATGACGGACGCAAGCTGCGCGGCTTCTTCGTCGGAACGGTCAACTACGTGCGCCTCTTCGTGTTGACCCTCGGTGAGATGGCCAAGGAGCTGTATCAGGCCGAGCGCCAGCGAAGCCGTGGCATCAGTCCGCGCATGCATCGCGGTCTCGTATACGCGCTCGAGAGGGCGGTCACCAACGTGGCCCTGCGGACCGTGTCCACGTCTCTGGTTATCGAGGAGATGTATCGCGGCGCGCCGGTCATCTACGTCGACTACACGGGATACGACGCCGTGGCGCATCACTGCGGTCCGCAACGCCAGGAGGCAATCGACGCGCTGGAGGGGATAGACCGGTCGATCGGCTCGCTCCTGAAGGCCGCTCGGCACGCCGCGCGCCACTACGACCTGGTCGCTCTCTCAGATCATGGTCAGAGCCTCGGTGCAACCTTTCGGCAGATCTATGGACAGTCTCTGGAGGCAGTTGTTGCCGGGCTCATCGCGGGAGAGGCGACTGTGATCGGCGGGGGCGACTCGCAGGAGCACTCGGGAGGCGGCCGACGCGTGGCGGGCGAGCTTGGCAGAGGGTCGGGGCTGGCGCCCTTCGTGGCTCGCCGCCTCTCGTCCCGACCCAACCCGATGCGGTCTGGCTCCGCCGGGGCTCCGGGAAGCTCAGTCAAGCCGGACGTCGTGGTGTGCTCGTCGGGCAGCCTGGCTCATGTCTACTTCACGCAACTGGCCGGTCGGATGACGCGGGAGGCGATCGAGCAGCGCTATCCGGGGCTGATCGCCGGCCTGGTGCGCCACCCCGGCATCGGGGCCGTCCTGGCGATAGGCGAGGACGGTCGGACGCTCGTCATCGGGGAGAGCGGGGAGCGTTCCATCCACGGGACGTCCGGCGCCGCTCCGGATCCTCTGGCCCAGTTTGGGGAAGGGGCGAGTGTCGCCCTGGCGAGCCTCGACGAATTGGCACACCTGGGGGATCTCATTCTCCTGGGGAGGGTCAACCCCGAATCCGGGGAGGTGGTCGGATTCGAGGATCTCGTCGGATCCCACGGAGGGCTCGGTGGGTGGCAGACACAGCCCTTCCTCATCTGCCCTGCCTCGTGGTCGCTCGCGGCCGATCCGCTGGTCGGAGCATCAGCGGTGCACCGCCAGCTACGCGACTGGCTGGTATGACGCGCAAAGCAGAAGGGGCTATCCCTTGGTCTCGCCGAGCTCCGTGATGACCGAGCGGAACGGCTCCGCGTAGCCGGTGAAGCCCGCGAACAGGCGGCGGACTTCCTCCGGCGGGCGTCCCGACCTGAGGAGGCCGGTGCTCCAACTCTTGGCGTTGGCGTTGGCGCGCGGCCCGAAGCAGCCGTAGCAGCCGCGGTCGTAGCTGGGGCAGAGGGCGTTGCAGCCGGAGGTGGTTACCGGACCCATGCAGGCCTCGCCGCGGGCGACGACGAGGCAAACGATGCCCTTCCGCTTGCATTCGCGGCACACGGCCTCGTCGCGGATCTGGGGCCGGCGGCCCACCAGGACCGCCGTCAGGAGCTCCGTCAGCTGGCCCGGGTCGATCGGGCAGCCCCGCAACTCCCCGTCCACCTTGACGTGCTCCGCGATGGGCGTGGCCTTGGCAAGCGACTCGATCCATTCCGGATGGGCGTAGACCGCGGCCCGGTAGGCGTCGTGGTCCGCCCAGTTGCGCAGCGCCTGAATCCCGCCGGCGGTTGCGCAGGCTCCGATGGTGATCAGGATGCGAGCCTGCTTGCGCAGCTCCTTGATCTGATCGATGTGCTCCGGCGCGCTGACCGACCCTTCCACGAACACGATGTCGTAGGGGCCGGGCGACCGGCGCGAGGTTGCTTCGGGGAACTCGACGATGTCGAAGCGGGAGACGATCTCGAGGAGCTCGTCCTCCAGGTCGAGCAGCGTGAGCTGGCAGCCATCGCAGGAGGCGAACTTGGCGACGGCTACGCGCGGTCGGGCGGTCCTGCCGGAGGTAGCCATCAGATCCCCTCCCGGTTGAACAGGTCGCCCAGCTCATTGAGACGGAAGACCGGGCCGTCCTTGCAGACGAAGCGGCCGGCCATCTGACAGTGGCCGCACAGGCCTATGCCGCACTCCATGTGCCGTTCCATCGAAACGCAGATGCGATCGGCCGGGACGCCCTTGGAGATCAGGCCCTGGACGGAGGCCTGCATCATCCGCTCCGGCCCCACGACGAAGGCCGTGACCTTGGTGCAGTCCCAGGAGATCATGTCGAACAGACCCGTGACGACACCGACGCGGCCCTTCCACTCCGGCCCGGCCCGGTCCACCGTGATCGCGACGTCGATGGCCTTGCTGGCAGACCAGGTGTCGAGATCGTCTCGGAAGAGCTGGTCCTCAGGAGTTCGAGAGCCGTAGAAGAGCGAGACCGACTCGAATCGATCGTGGTTCGCTACCAGCGCGTCCACCAGCCCGTGGAGCGGCGAGAGCCCGACGCCACCGGCCACCACCACTGCGTGGCGGCCGTACGCCTCCTCGACCGGCCAGAAGGTCCCGAGAGGGCCGCGCAGGCCGACCTTGGCGCCCGGGTGGAGATTGGTGAGCGCCGTCGAAGTGGGCCCCACTGCCCGAATCGTCAGATCGATCCCGTTCGCCCGGAAGCGGGAGATAGAGATCGGCACGGCCGGGAAGGCGGGCAGGGCGATCATCACGAACTGGCCCGGCCGGCCGGCCAGGAATGCCGGGTCCACGTCCGTGAGCGTGAGCGTGGACGTGTCCTCTGTCTCCGGACGGACCGCGGCGACGCGGGCGATCGAGTATGAGCCGGGGCTGGCGGCCACCGGTTCCACCGCCACCGGCCGGATCACCGGGGCGATGGGCGGCGCGATGACTCCGAGCTCCTCGCGGACGTCGATCGCGACCGGGCACCAGGTTATGCACCGGCCGCAGCCGACGCAGCCGCTGCTCCCGAACTGGTCGAACCATGTTGAGAACTTGTGGGTTAGCCACTGGCGATAGCGGTCTCGCGGGCGGGAGCGGAAGTCACCCCCGGCGACCTTCGCGAACGCGACGTCGAAGCATGAGTCCCACTGCCTATCCGTGGTGCTGCGCTTGCCCTCCATGTCCGATTTCTCGACCACCGAAGTGCAGAAGCACGTCGGACAGGCCATTGTGCAGTTGCCGCACTCGACGCAGCGATCCGCGACCACGGCCCAGCGGGGGTGGTCCAGCTGGAGCTTGAGCCGCTCGTCTATGCCGGCCATCGGAAGCGGCTCGCCCATTTGCGTCCGCACCGACTCCACCCTGTCCACGGCCGCGCCTGCCTCCGCATGACTGGGTCGGCGCGTCGGCAGCTTGGCCACGATGGCTGCGCCTTCGGGCGAACCGGCATGCACGACGAAGCCCCCGTCGATCTCGGTCATCAGGATGTCGTAACCGCCGTGGACCTCCGGCCCCGTCCCCATCGACGTGCAGAAGCACGTGCCGGACGAGGTCGTGCACTGGACCGCAACGATGAACGCGGAGGCTCGGCGGGCACGGAAATCCTCGTCGGTGAACTGGCCGCCAAGGAAGACGCGGTCCTGGATCTCCAATGCCGCAATCTCGCAGGCGCGGACGCCCACGAATGCCACCGGCGGAGCATCCGGCGTTGGCTGCTCGAAGCCGAAGGACCCGGTTCTGTGGGCACTGGCGATGGGCAGGTTGGGAGGGAACGTGAACCGCTTCCACGATGTAGGGCCAACGGTGTAGCCGAAGACCTGCTCGTCCGTCCTGCGCTCGAGGCGGTAGCGTCCGGCCGACTGCTCGTCGTGCCAGCCGGCCGGGAGGTCGGCCGCGGACTGAATCTCGTCGTAGACGATGGCGTCCTCGCGGATGGTTGGGCCGATGACTCGCCGACCGGAGTCGCGCAGGCCGGCGATGAGCGCGTCAAGGTCGGCGCGGGCGAGGAACCACTGCCTGGCCGCGGCCGCGTGGCTGGGGGCAGGTGTAGTGATCACGGAACGGGCGACCTCCTGGGGAAACAGCTGGCGGGACGAGCTTGCGAGCGACCCTCAGCGGGCGAATAGATCGAGAAGCTGGAGCCGCGTCGCGCGAAGGCGTCGGGCGACAGCAATGAGAACGCGAGGATAGAGGCTGGCTGCCAGGGCGTGGTCCTCCTTGAGGGCCGCCCTGAGCTTGGTACCTTCAATGACTAGTGCCTTGCTCTTCTCGGTAGCCACGACCGTGGATTGGACCTGCGTTGCGGACAGGACGGCGGACCAGCCGAAGATGTCCCCCGGCTCGACGCTCAGGATGGTGACAGGTCCGCGTTCGGGAACGAGCGTTCGCAAGGCCAGCTGCCCCGAGATCAGGATGCCCATCTCGTTGGCTTCGTCACCCTCGTGGAGGATGACTTCGTCCGCTTCGAAGTCCTGTATCACGCCCAGCTTGGCGAGGCGCTCCTGCGTCTCGGGCGCAAGATCGGAGCCGAACCAGGTGTGGTTGAGCATGGAGATAACCGTGGCGTGATCGTCCATGGGGGGAGCATGCCCGCGCGGCTCCCGACAGGGCGAGTGCCATCAGGTCGGCGAGGGTGGGCCATTCGGCCCCGTTGCTCGCACGGAGCGCCGTCCCGATGCCGGCGCGGCTAGACTGCACCGGGACCGAAGGAAACGCGGAGTTGCGAATCGATGGAACCCCGGCGACGCCTGGCGGCAGGACTGGCCGTAGCCGCCTTAGTGCTCATCACGGTCGGCGCGGCCGCGCTCGTCTTCGATGCGGGTTCCTCGAACAACGTTGGCCCGGCATCGAATCGTTCGCCGACGGCCTCGGCGCATGCGGGCACTCCGACTCCCAGCCCGTCACCTTCGTCCACTCCGTCAGTGCCGGCAGGTAGCGGCATCCCGGCGACACCCTCCTTGCTGCTCTCGCCGACGCCGGTCGTCTCCGCCAGCCCCAGCGGGAGTTCGGCCGTGTTCGTCAAGGTGGGTGACGGCTTCGCCTACGTCGCCGACGATGGAACGCAGGAGCCCGTGCCGCTGGTGCCGGGCCTCGGTGTGGCGGTGAACTCGGGCCGGGCCACCTACTTCGCTCTGGCCTCAAACAGGTACGGACTCAAGGCCGATTCCTACGCCGGCGAGTTCATGCCCCTGGTGACGATGGGTCAGCCGGACGGCTCGAGCGCGCAAACGGGAGGGGTCGTTCTGGTGGGTCCCGTCGTCAGCCGACTGGTCTCGGATAGTCTGGCCGCCGCCCAGTCCGACGCGGATCGGTGGGTGGTTGCCTTACCCATCGACATTCGGAAGAGCTCCGGATCTCAGGTGTCGGTCTCGTTCGACAAGTTCGGCCTGGCCGGCTGGTCGAGCACGCCGCGCGTCGTGGTGAAGTTCGCCGGCTCGCTGCCGATCGTCGAGGCGGTGCCCGCCAACGGCGGCTTCCACGTCCTGGTGGAGCAGCTGGGGGTAACGCGCTGGCAGGTCATCGATCCGGTCCGCCTGGGCTTGCCACCGGACAGCATCGATCCCGGCCACGTAATGAATGAACTGCTCGTCTACGGCAACGGGACGCCGAGTGTCTCTCGCGACAAGTTCTTCGATGTCAGGGCCGCCGTGGGGTCGCTCATGCTCACGGCCGCCAGCGACGTGAGTGTCTCGCTCGTCGTGAACGGGAGTCGCGCGGATCTTGGGGCAGACAAGGTGCTCACAGTGGGCGATGTCCCGATCTTCGTGGCCTCCCTCTAGAGAACGGTTCCGTCGGCTCAACAGTCCGACTTGGGGATGATCTCGACTCTGACTTGCCTCGCTAGACTGGCCCGGTGACAGCGCGGCAGCGAGGTGGATGATGGACGGCGGATGGCCCCAGCGAGATAGCGGACCGAGACGCGAAAGCCGGCAGGGGACGATCATCGCGGGAGTCTTCCTGATAGCCCTGGGCGCGGCGTTCCTCGTGAGCAACCAGCTCAACGTGGACTGGAACCGCTACGGCTGGCCGGTCTTCGTCATCGCGCCGGGCGTCTTCCTACTCCTGGTCGGCCTCGCGATGCGGGATGAGGCCGGGCTTGGGATGGCCATACCCGGCGGGATGATCACGTCGGTCGGCCTGCTCCTGGCTCTCCAAAACGCCTCCGGTGCCTGGGCAAGCTGGGCCTACGCGTGGGCCCTCGTTGCGCCGGGGTCTGTGGGCGTGACGCTCTCCGCGTACGGGCTGCTCCACCGGCGGCTGGATCTGCTGGACGCAGGTCTTCGGACGGCGGCGACAGGCTTAGGACTCTTCGTCGCCTTCGGGCTTTTCTTCGAAAACATCATCGGCATCGACAGCGGTCACCAGGGCACGACGCTCCAGAACGCGTTTCCCGTCCTGGCGATCGTTCTGGGTGCGCTGATCGTGTTGGTGAACCTCCTGCCGCGGCCCGGGTCCCGGTCTGGGACGGCCGCGCCGAGCGACTGGAGCGCGGGTGGGGCAAACCCTTCCGCGCCGCCGACGCCACCCGAGGCTCCGACCGGACCGCGGAGCTAGGCCCGACCTACCGGACCTTGGTCACCGTGTAGTCGAGCGTCCCGGCCGGCACCTGGACGCGGACCGTCTCACCGGCTCGCCGACCCATCAGGGCGCGGCCGATCGGTGACGTGTAGCTGATCTTTCCGGCCGCCGCATCGGCCTCCGCCGAGCCTACGATCGTGAACGTCTCCTCGCCGTGGCGGTCCGTCTCGATCACGACGGTCGAGCCGAGGACTACCACGCTCCCCGTTCCCTCGGTCTCGATGATCACCGCGCTCTTGATCATCTGCTCGATCTGTTGCACGCGGCCCTCGAGGAACGACTGCTCCTTGCGGGCGGCCTCGTAGTCCGCGTTCTCGCTGAGATCGCCCAGCTCGCGAGCGGCCTTGATACGGGAGATGACCTCCGGTCGTCGCCGATTGGCCAGCTCGTCCAGCTCGGCCTGGAGAGCCGCCAGACCCTCGGCGGTCACGTGGGTGGGGACGGACGATGCGCGCGAAGCGGCCGCGTTCTTCGAGGAGCGACGCACCACCACGGTCTCGATCGCCGACGGACCGACGGTGGCCATGGGCTTGGGGACCGTCTTGCGCGGGGTTGATCGGGGCGTTCGGAGACTTGCCGGCCTCGTGGGCCTGGGGGCTCCGCCGCGAGCCGGAGAGCTGCTGGCCGCCATCTCCTCTTCGTTCGCATCCGGCAGGACGGTCACCTTGGTGACCTTGACCGGCCGGCCCGCTTCCGAGTCGTGGAGAGGCGCCGTGATGCCGTGTTCGTGGCGCTGGCCGCTGGGCGTCGCCAGAACCGCGAACGGGAGTGCGCCCACGCTCTTCTGGAACTGCTCGATCAACGTGTCCTCGTACAGCTCCGGATCGGGGGTTGGGGCCCACCATATCCGGGCCTTGTTCAGATCATGGAGCGTCTTGAGCCAGTAGCCGGCCGATTGCGGTCGCCGCTCACCGAGCTGGGTCTTGAACATCGCCGCCAGTCGCGCGGTCACAGACTTCTGGCTCGAGCCGATGTAGAGGATCGGCTGACCCGGCAGCCAGAACGACGCAAGGCGCGACTGTAGCTCGGCGACCGACGGTCGCTTGCCGTCGAGGCGGAGGTCTGGAGCCCGCTCGAGCCACTGACGAATGGCGTTCGCGTCTATCGAGACCTTGGGCTGTGGGGCCGGCAATTCGACCACGAAAACGCCCGGGCTACCGCCTGTGACAGGCCGTCCCCACAGAATCGGACCCTCGACGGCCAGACCGTTGGATCGCAGCAGGTCCCGACCGTTGAGCGGAGCGGCGGAGGGGGATGAGGTCGTCACGTGTGAACCGTGCCTTGCCGGAGCCTCGCTTGTCAAACGAGCGCCATCCGCTGCGGGCTTTGTGGGGGAGGGAAGGCCCCGGCCTGAGCCTGAGATGCCCGGGAGGGAGACCACTATCTGGCCTTGTCGAGGCTTGGGTCCTCAGGCACCGGGATGCCGAGCAGGAGCGGCAGTCCGGTGCGGTTGGTGTAGATGGGCCGATAGCGATCGGTGTTGTACATGGTCGGGATGTCGACCGAACGCGGGCCCAGGTCCGGGTTGGGCAGCGGTGAGTGGCTGTACTTGCCACCCCGGATGGCGACCATCCGGCCGCTGGCGCCGTCCGCGACGAGATTCATGGCCACGTTGGCGAATGTGATGCCAACCATCGAGTCGACCGCGTCGGGGTCTCCGGAGCGGAGGTCGTAAGTCAGCTCGCTGGCCAGCGTCTCTTCGCCCGAGCGCCTCGAGATCTCGGTGGCGAGCACCTCGGCGATGTTCGCCTTGTGCTTGTGGCCGAAGGCGTCCGCCTCTCCCCACTCCTCGAGCTTGCCGCCTTCCCACAGCGCGCCTTCGGCGGCGATGACGACGGCGTACTTGCTGGGGTTGTTCTTCTTGTCCTCGACCACCAGCTTGACGAGCTGATCGAGGTCGAACCGGAACTCGGGGATGAGGCAGCGGCAGCTGGTGACGTAGGCGGTGTAGAGGGCGGTGAAGCCGGCGTCGCGGCCGAAGATCCGGAAGACGCCGATCCGCTCGTGCGAGCCGAGCGTGGTCCGCTGGCGGTTGATGGCGTCCTTCGCCCGGCTGATCGCGGTCGAGAAGCCGATGCAGTACTCGGTCCCCTGGACGTCGTTATCCATCGTCTTGGGGACGGCGATCAGCTTCACGCCCTTGTCGGCGAGGACCTGGCTGAAGCTCAGGGTGTCGTCGCCGCCTATCGGGATGAGGTAGTCGAGGCCGAGGCGCTCGATGTTCTCCAGGACGATGGGCGTGAAGTTGTACACGCCGTCCGTTGTTTCGAGCTGCTTGAGGCGATCTGGCCCGATGTGCGCCGGGACCTTGGCCGCCTTCATCTTGCGGGCGTTCGTGCGGGACGTGTGGAGCCATGTGCCACCGGTCCGGTCGATCGCGCGGGTGTTGTTGCGATCGAGAGGGACGATGTAGTTCTCATCCAGGCCGGGGCCCGGCCTCATGTTCGTGAGGCCTTCCCAGCCGCGCCGGATCCCGTAGACCTCGTACCCAATCTCGGTGGCGCGATACACGACACTCTTGATGACGGAATTCAGACCGGGGACGTCGCCGCCGCCGGTGAGGATGCCGATGCGCGGTGTTCGAGCCATGCCTACCTTCCGTGGATGTTCTGGCGCAGCCGGGAAGCGGCCACATTGATGACGACTATCACATCTTAAGGTGTGCGGGGCGATCGGCAGCGGTCCGAAGAGCACGAAACGCCGCCGTCCACGTCACGCCCCCTTGGGCCGCGTGGCCCGTAGCGTGACGTCGCGTGGCATGAAGCGTGGCGGCGCCCGTCGCGCTCGTCGGGCCCGGCTACGCCTCGAAGCGGTAGCGGAGGAAGAGGTCGTCCCCGGCGCGGCGGACCCAGGCCAGGCTGGTCCAGCGGCTCGCGCCCTCGCCAAAGCGCGTGCCCTCGACGAGCGCCAGCCGCCGGGCGGTCTCATCCCGTCCGACAACCTGGGGCGCCAGGGTCAAGAACAGCTCGTCTATCAGGCGGGCTCCCAGCAGCTCGCCAAAGAGGTGTGGCCCGCCCTCGCACAGGGCGAGGCGCGCGCCGGTGCCACGGACGACTTCCAGGACCGCGTCCGCCGCGACCCGCTTGCCTTTGCCCGCGACCTTGACCTGCACATGCCGGGCCAGGGGAAGCTTCGCCAGGCGCTCCGCGCCGGCCGGGGTCGTGGCCACGATGACCGGCACGTCGGGATCATTGAGGCCCGCGTGCGTCGCATCCAGGTCGCCGCTTGCAGTGACGATGATCGTCGTGGGCTGAGGAGCCAGCCCCATCTCGGAACGCCACGCCGCGAAGAGATCGGCCAGCTCCGGCTCGACGAATCGAGCCGTCCATGCGTGCTTCCGTCCGACCCGCACCGTTCCGGCGCCCACGACCACCACGTCCGCGAGGCCGCGCAGCAGGGACATCATGAATCGGTCGGCTTCGGAGAAACCGCTGATCTCGCCTCCGCCGGCGCTGGGCTCGCTCGGGCCAAGCGAGACGGCGCCGTCGAGGGTCGAGACGAAGTTGGCCACGATGGCCGGACGATCCGGACGAAGCTCGATCGCCAGCTCACCCTCGAATCGGCTAGCCAGTCCGGGCGGCAGGGGACCGCCGCGCAGATCGACCGGCTCCGCCCGACCTCCGTCGGGCGCCTGCCACAACTTCTCGAGTGCGAGCCCCTCGCTTCGAGCGGCCATTGCCTGCCTCACTCGTGAACGCCGCGCCCGAGCCCGGACAGGTCGTAGAACTCCGCCCGAAGCGCGGCGTTGGTCTCGTACGCACCGCGGAAGGCAGTGGTTCGGGTCATGGGATGGAGCTCTCGAACGCCGCGCATCTGGGTGCAGAGATGGTGGGCCTCCATGTAGACGGCCACGCCGTGCGGTTCGGTCAACTCGGACAGCGTTTCGGCGATCTCGTGGGTCATGCGCTCCTGGACGCCGAAACGGCGAGTCGCGATGCGAACCAGCCGCGTCAGCTTGCTGATGCCGATTATGTGCTCGTGGGCGATGTAGCCGACGAAAGCCCGGCCGATGAACGGCAGGACATGGTGCTCGCACAGGGCTGTGAACGGGATCGGCCCTTCGACCACCTGGGATAGCTCGCAGCTCGCGCCGCCGTAGCACTCGGTCGGGAAGACCGTCACGAGCTTGGGATCGCCGTCGTAGCCCTCGGTGGAGTCGAACAGGGCGCGGACGAATCGCCGCGGCGTGTCACGAGTGCCGGGCTGGTCCACTTTGAGTCCAAAAGCGGCAAGCATCTCCGCCACGCTGGCTTCGAATCGGGCCCAGTCGCTCGGGGCGATCGCGGCCCGTCGACGGCGAACCTCCGGATCGTCCAGCTCGATCGGGATCCGGGCGCTCGATCGGTGCACCACGCCATCGAGGGCATCGTCATGGCCGTCGCTGGCGCCGCGAAGGAGCGGCCCGTGGGTGTGTGGCTCGGTGGGATGGTGCTCGTCCATGAAGACCTCCAGTTTCTGGGAGGCAACTATGAGGCCTGGGTCGGCTGGGTGGGCCGCAGCCGGCCATTGGAGTCGGTGCTGGGAACGGGCCGTGGCCGGCGATCAGGCGGCCGCCGGGTCCGTTCCTTCCAGGTCCGTCTCTTCCCGTCCCGCCAGCGCGAACGAAGCGAACCCGGCCAGGACCATGGCCGCGGCCACCACGAGAGCACCGTTCGATCGACCCATCGTAGAAGACATCACCTGGGTCAGGAAGCTGGCGATGGGCTCCGGGGCAGCCGGCGGCGCTCCGTTGACGCTCATCGCGAGTCTGGAGACCAGGTATCCATCGAACAGGATGAACCCGCCCACGACGAGGTAGACCAGCCCGACTATCTGGTCTCGGATCCACCAGGCCACCGCCGCCACGGCCAGTCCGCCGCCGGCCGCGATCAAGTAGGAGACGGAATAGGCGAGGCTCGCAGGCGCGATGTCGTAGTTGAGCCCGGCCTGGGCCACAGCTTCGTTCACGACGTTGCCGTCGAACCAGGCGGTGATCCACAACGCCATGAAGGGCACGAACGCTGCGATCGCCAGGCGTTTCGGTCGGCTGATCATCTGTCCTCCACATCGAGCGGGAACGTCGCCTGAAGCATCGGACCCCGGCTGGGCGCGGTCAAGGCTACACGTGCCTAGAGCCGGCGCGACCTTTCGACGTACATCGGCCGCACGATGGCGTCAGCGTGCGCCATGATTGGGGAATGGCAGCCAGAAGCGGCGCCGCCGGACGGAGCGCCGCCCCAACTCTGATCGGGGTCGATATCGGGACGGCTTTCATCAAGGCCGCGCTCGTGGCCCCGGAGAGTGGCGTGCTCCACGTGGCTCGCCGGCCTACCGAGACTCACGCCGTCCGGGGCGGAGGGGCATACCACAAACCCGGCGAGCTGCTCGGAGCGGTGGATTCGGCGATTGCCGAATGCGTGGCTGCCGCCGCGCACTTGCGCCTGGCCCGCCCGAGCGGCATCGGTATCGCCAGCATGGCCGAGGCCGGCGTCCCCGTGGACCGGCGGAACCTGCCCGTGGGCGAGATCCTGGCCTGGCACGATCCCCGGCCGGAGCGCCAGGCGGCATGGCTGGAGCGGCAGATCGGTGCGCCGGCGCTCTTCGCGCGGACGGGATTGCGGCCCGCCCCTAAGTACTCATTGGCGAAGCTGCTGTGGATTCGCGAGCATCGAGCCGCGGACTTCACGCGTTTGCGCCGGTGGGCCGGCGTCGCGGAGCTGGCGGGGCTGACCTTGACCGGCAAGCTGGCCACCAACGCGTCTCTGGCCTGTCGCACGCTCACCTTCGACGTCTCCGCTCGCGCCTGGGATGCCGAGCTACTGGCATTGGCGAGCCTCGAGCCCGAGAACATGCCGGAGGTGCTGCCGCTCGGCCAGGCGGTCGGCGGGCTGACCGAATCCGCCGCGACGCGGCTGGGGCTGCAGGTTGGGACGCCGGTCGCCATCGCCGGCCACGACCACCTGGCGGACGCTCTGGGCGCCGGCGTCACGAAGCTCGGCGACGCACTCGACTCTATGGGCAGCGCCGAGGCCACCCTGCTCGTGACCGCGGAGCCTGCGCTGGGCGAGGAGGTCCGGCGGGGCGGGTTCTCCACGGGTTGCCACGCCGTCGACGGCCTCGCCTACGTTTCCGGCGGATTGCAGTCGTCGGGCGCCCTGGTTGAATGGTTCATCGACACGTTCCTCAGCGAGACGCCCGACAGCGAGGATCGATACGCCCGCTTCATCGAGCTGCTGAGCAGGGCCGCCCCCGGCCCGGTCGAGCCGATCGTTCGCCCGTACCTTCGCGGCCGGACGGCGCCACATCGCGATCTGTCGGCCAGCCTGGAGTTCGAGGGGCTGCGCGAGACTCACCGCCTGCCGGACCTGGCCGCCGCGGTAGTCGACGGTGCCGCGTACCACGTCCGGTGGATGCTCGACGAGCTTGCCCGCATCACGGCCACTCCCCTGGATCGAGTGAAGCTGACCGGCGGCGGGGCCCGGAACCGGCGCTGGGTGGTCGCGAAGGCGGCCCTGGGCCCGGGCCGCCTCGAGATCGTGCGAACCGAGGAGGCCGCCGCGCTCGGAGCGGCGCTGGTGGCGGGTGTCGCCGCCGGGGCTTACGCCTCCGTGACCGAGGCTCTCGCCGATGCCTCTCCCTTCGACCGCGCCACGGCCCCGGCTTCGATCCGGGAGCGCTACGACAACGCCTACCTGGACCGCTGGCTGCCGGCGGTAACGGCGCGGCTGCGCCAGGGTGGATTGGCCTAGCCGCTGGCCCGCTTCGGCCGCACGCCGGCGGTGCCGCCGCGGCCTTTCGCCCTCGAGGGGCGGTTCCAGGCAGGCCCGGACTGGGCTCCGGCCCGATCCGCCAGTCGGATCGTCCCTGGTCCCGGCCGAGAGCCGCGCTCTACCCTTGCCGCCTGCATTCCGTTCCAACAGGAGCAATGTCATGGCCCGCGTGATCCATTTCGAGATCTCCGCCGACGATCCAAAGCGAGCGGTGCGCTTCTACGAGCAGGCGTTGGGCTGGAAGTTCGAGGAGTACCCGGGCGGCGGGATGGAGTACTGGCTGGCGAACACCGGACCGGACGATGCCCCCGGCATCCATGGTGCGGTCCAGGGCCGCTCTGCCCCGGGCGAGAGCACCGTCAATACGGTCGGCGTCGAGAAGCTCGAAGCGTCGATGGACGCTGTCCGCAAGGCCGGCGGCACGATCGTGGGGGAGATCATGGAGATCCCCGACATCGGTCGCGTCGTCTACGCCACCGATACCGAGGGCAACCGCTTCGGGATGCTCGAGGCCCTGCCGCGGACCTAGCGGCGTCGCCCGAGTGGGCGCTCTCAGAGCGGCGCGATTCCGCGTCGCAAGCGCATACGGGGTTTCGCGGGATTCCGGTTGTAGAAGACCACATCCGCCCTGGATTGCGGGTGCTCCAGTTCGAGGTAGAGCTGCTGCGCGGGGACATATCGAGTGGCGTAGCGACGCAAGACCTCGTCCTCCGAACCGAAGAGGGCCAGGTCGCGCACCGCGGCCCGGCGCCGGGTCTCGGCGAAGGGAACAGCCACGAAAATGCTGAAGTCCCACATCTCGTTCAGTTCGCGCCGCAGGAGGAAGACGCCGTCGAACAGGAGGATGGAATCGGGGAGCGCCACCTCGATCGGCGACTCGACGCGCTCGTCGGTCCGATAGTCGAAGACCCGGCGCCGATAGCGGGCGTCGCCTCCGGGCCCCAGCGGCTCCAGCAGCGCGGCGCGGAGGGCGGCATAGTCGAACGAGTCGCGGAAGTAGCCCTCAGGAGATTCGGCGCCGCGTTCGAGACGTTGGGCTCGCGGCCGGTGGAAGCCGTCGATCGAGGCTCGGATCACAGGTCGGCCCGCGACTTCGAGGATGGGCGCCAGCTGGTCGGCCAGGACGGTCTTGCCGGCTGCGTCGGGGCCATCGATGGCGACGCGAACCGGATGCGGCCGATCGACCTCGAGGATCACGCGGGCCAGGCGCTCAAGGCAGCGCATGCGCTCGGGCGTCATGGCGGCTGCTCGCACATGACCCGTAGCCTACTCAAGCGCGCTTGCTCGTGCAGCCGAGTCGGGCGGCCTCCGTCGACCCGTGGCCGGGCAGTCAGCCACCAAGCTGCGCCGGCCGTCTGGAGATGCCTACACGCCGGTTTCGAGGATGACGTCCTGTCCGCGTGCCCGAAGGGGTAGGTTGACGCCGAGGCGATCGGGTGGGATGGTCCTGATGAGGGGTATCGCGGAGGGCAGCAGGCGTCGAAGGCTGGGTCGAGCATGTTCGTCTGGCTAGAGGACAAGCGAAGAATCCGGCGCATCGGCCGCTGGTTCGGCTGGCTTTCATTGGCCCTGGTGCTGCTCACGATGCTGACCGGGTACGGCATCACCAAGTTCCGGATCGTTGATCCTCTGACAGCGGGCATCCTCGGCAAAGCGGTCTCCCAGCGCTGGCACGAAACCGTCGGCCTGCTGGTGCTGGCGGCCCTGGCGCTCCACGTCGGCATTGCGCTCTGGTCGCGTTGGAGGGGGGCCCAGGATTGAGGCAGCGAGGCGCCAGGCGAGCGCTCAGCCGGATCATCCCCCTCATGGCTGCATGGCTGGTCGTGGCGTGCGCAGGGGCAGGCTCCGGCCCATCTGCCGCCTCTTCAGGGCCGGTCGAGATCCGGCAATACCAGGGCCAGAATCTGTCGGCCATCAGCGACATTCTTGAGACCGACATAGCCGGCCCGCAGCACGTTTCCCTGGACACCTATCGGCTGAAGGTGTCCGGCCTGGTGAACAAGCCCCTGGAGCTGACCTATGACCAGGTGCTCGGCTACGACCACTTCAGCAAAGTCGTGACCCTGCGCTGCGTCGATGGTTGGGACGCGACGATCCTTTGGGAAGGGGTCCGGATCACGGACATCCTGGCGGCCGCGGGTGTTCGGGATGGCGCGCCCGTCGTCATTTTCCACGCGGTGGACGGCTACACTTCCTCGCTTCCGCTGGCCTATCTCCAGGCCAACGACATCCTGCTCGCCTACAACATCAACGGCCTGACTCTCCCGGCCGAGCAAGGGTTCCCGTTCATGGTGGTAGCCGAGTCCAAGTGGGGCTACAAGTGGGTCAAGTGGGTCGACGGGATCGAGCTGTCCAGCGACACGTCCTACCGTGGCTATTGGGAGTCCCGGGGCTACGACAACAACGGCGACGGGAGCGGTCCCATGTTCGAGCCCTGACCCGGCGGACTCCCACCCGGAGGGCGGCGCGCCGCGACCGGCCCCGATCCGTCCCGCGGCCCATCCGATGGGACGGCGGACTCACTCGGACTTCAAGCGTAGGATTGGGCCATGAACTGGCTCGTCGATCGCCACAAGATGCGCATGCCCGCCCAAGATGAAATCCTTCCCGGTCGCGCCGAGGCCATGCGCGTCCCAGAGCGACACGCCGTCCTGAGCTCGTCCATTCGGCCGCCATATCCCGCCGGCAGCGAGATCGCCGAATTCGGAATGGGTTGCTTCTGGGGCGCCGAGAAGCTCTTCTGGCAGACTCCTGGCGTCATCTCGACTTCGGTCGGCTATGCCGGCGGGTCCACTCCCAACCCGACCTACGAAGAGGTGTGCACCGGCAGAACCGGCCACATCGAGACCGTCCGCGTCGTCTTCGACCCCAAGCTCGTCTCGTATGGACAGCTTCTCAAGGTGTTCTGGGAGGAGCACGACCCGACGCAGGGGATGCGCCAGGGCGGCGATCGCGGCACGCAGTATCGTTCCGCGATCCTGACCCACGGCGAGGCACAGCAGCGGGAGGCCGAGCTGTCGCGCGACGCCTTCCAGGCCAGCTTGAAGGCTGCCGGCCACGGCTCGATCACGACCGAGATCCACCCCGCGCCGGAGTTCTACTTCGCCGAGGACTACCACCAGCAGTACCTCGAGAAGGTTCCGAACGGCTACTGCCCCAACCACGCCACAGGCGTGACTCTACCGGCCGACTTCTTCAAATCCGAGGCATCGGCGCAGAGGGCAGCCGATGCGGCAAGGGCCATCGAACAGGCTCGCTGAGAGCAAGCGGGAACGGGCGGCTCCCAGATCTGCCGGATCTCCCAGGATGACCATATGCATGGTATGGTATCCGATATAGTATCTGGCAGAGGCATCCTTCTGAGATCTGGAGGTCGACCATGGCGAACAGGCCTTTCTCGCGGGGAGAGGCTCGCGACGTCGGGGAACGGATCGGGATCGATTGGCAGACCGGTCAAGTGGACCTCGAGCAGTTCCGTCTCGGACTGATGGTGGAGCTGGAACACGGCACCGTGAGTCCGGCTACCGACGTGACCCACGACGACGAGCTCCTGACAGGGAAGATCGCCCTTGCGCACCTGAATGAGATCCCGGACTACTACACGCGGCTCGCAGTGATGGAGAAGAAGGCGGGGAGCTAGGTCCGTTGGCGACGCGGTTCGGCGCACCCGGGCAGGAATTCACCGATGCCGTGGCGCAGTACGCCCCGGACTTTCGCGTTCGTGTCCTTGCTCCAGGGGGCTCTATCGCTCTTCAGGATCGCAATGTCCCGGCCGAGTAACAGGCGAAGCGCGGAGCCGGCCGCCCTCTCGCGGGCAGAGCTGCGGGCAGCCGGCCCGAGAGTCGATCCGGGCCGTCCCGTCGACCCGATGATCGAGGGGATGCGGCTGGAGCGCAATCCACTCAAGCAAGGGCTTCTGATTCTGGGCCCGGGACTGATCACGGGCGCGTCCGACGACGACCCATCGGGCGTCGGGACGTACGTGCAGGCTGGCGCCAGCTACGGCTACGCCACGGTCTGGACCACCATCGTCATGTTCCCGATGATGACCGCGGTGCAGTACATCTCGGCCAAGATCGGGCTCGTCAGCGGCCGCGGTCTGGCCGGGGTGCTTCGCGAGCACTATCCGCGCTGGGTGCTCTATCCGGCCTTGCTGGCACTTGTGATCGCCAACACGCTCAATGCCGGCGCGGACATCGGGGCGATCGCGGCCGCCCTGAATCTACTGATACCTGTGCCGGCGACCGCCTTCGTCCTCCCGGTCGGACTGGGCATCGTGGCCCTCCAGGTGCTGGGCTCCTACGAGCTCATCGCCCGCGTGTTCATGTGGCTTGCGCTTGCGTTGCTGGCCTACGTGGCCGCCGCTTTCTTCACCCATCCCGATGTTGGCGCGGTGCTCAGAGGAAGCCTCATTCCGACCGTCCGACTGGATCCGCAGTACATCGGCATCCTCGTGGCACTGCTGGGCACAACGATCTCGCCGTACCTGTTCTTCTGGCAGGCCAGCCAGGAGGTGGACGAGCAGATCCTGATGGGACGTCGACGGCTCTGGCAACGGAAGGGAGCGAGCCACACGGAACTTCGCTACGCGCTATGGGACACCATGGCCGGCATGGTCTTCTCCGAAATCGTGGCCTATTTCATAATCGTCACGGCGGGCGCGACGCTTTTCGCCTCGGGCAACCACGACGTCGTTTCCGCGACCGAGGCGGCATCGGCTCTGCGGCCGTTGGCGGGTGAGTGGTCGACGGCTCTCTTCGCGGCCGGACTGATTGGTGCTGGGGTCCTGGCCGTGCCGGTTCTGACTGGGTCCGCGGCATATGGTGTGGCGGAGACGTTCGGCTGGCGGTCCGGCCTCAACCGGCGTCCGTCACGTGCACCGGAGTTCTACGCCGTCATCGCCGCTGCCACGGTTATCGGAATGGGCATCAACTTCGTGGGCATAAACCCGATCGCCGCCCTGGTCATCGTGGCCGTCATCAACGGCATGCTGGCGGCGCCGCTCGTCGTGGTGATGATGCTCGTCTCGAACGATCGCAAGGTGATGGGCGAGCGGACCAACGGGCGGCTCCTGAACGCGGTCGGCTGGGTGACCGCGGCCGTCATCTCCGTGGCGGCGCTGGCGCTCATCGCCACCACCGTGCTGGGCTGACTCATGTCTCTCGGAGGCGTCATCGCCGAGTACCGCCTCCAGGCGCGCTGTGCAGTGACGGCCGGTCGACTGCTCAGCTTTCCGACAGCCAGAGCGCGATGTCGCCTGCGGAGGGGATCCGCCCCGCGGAGACGACCTTCCCGTCGATGACGAGACCCGGCGTGCTCATGACGCCGAAGGCCACGATCTCGCGGGGATCGGTGACGTGTCGAATCTCCGCCTCCACGCCGGCCATCACGGCGGCCTCACGGGCGTTCGCCTCGAGGCGGCGGCAGTTCGGGCAACCCGAGCCCAGGACTTCGAGGGTTCGCATGAATGCTCCTTTGCGTTTGCTCGTGGGGATCGACGGCCGTCTCAAGCCGGCCGGATCCGTTCCATGACCGCGCCAAGCCGAGCTCGGTATTGCTCCAGAACGGCCGGCTCGAACTCGGCCAGCGGGCGCACCGGCACCAGGTCCATCACTTCCGCCGGGGTAAGAGCCGCGTTCATCGTGTCGAGCGCGCCGAGGGCCATTTGCTCCACGGCGGTTGACGCCGCGTCATCGGACAGGCCAAATGAGCGGCCGAGTTCGCGCAGCTCATACAGCTGGAACCAGAGGTAGGTTGGGCCCATCGCCGCGGTGATGGCATACGCCTCCAGCGTGGCTTCTTCCACGACAGGCGAAGCGCCGAGAGGCGCCAGCAAGTCGAGGACCGCGTCTCGCTCGCGCTCGCCCAGCGCCATACCGAAGGCCACCGGGTTGAAGCCCGAGCCCACGACGGAAGGCGCGTTCGGGATTACTCGGGCGATGCGATCGAAGCCGCCCAGGAGGCCCGACAGACGAGCGATCGTCACCTTGGGCGCCAGCGACACGACGATCGCGTCCGGCCTGAGCACACTCGCCAGGCTCGGAACTGAATCGGCGAAGGCGGGCGGATGGAGGCCGAGGAAGACGAGCTGCTCTCCGGCCGCGGCGCGGTTGTCGCCGAGGCGGACTTCGATCGAAGGGAAGCGCGACTTGAGCGCATCCAGGCTGTCCTGGATGGGGTCGCTGACGACGACCCGATCCGGCAGGGCGCGGGCGCGCTGCCAGCCTTCGAGCATGATTCGGGCGACGCGTCCGCCTCCGACGAAACCTACGGATTGGATTGGCATATGACCTCTACCTCCGCGGTTGGTTGTTGCGCGGCCGCGGCCGGCGGCGCGCTCAGCTCACGAGGACGTTGAACAGGTAACCGACGGCCACGATGCCGCTGGCCACAACGCCGATGAAGACGGCCAGCAGCTGAGGTTTCATGACGCGTCGCAGGATCACGAACTCGGGCAGGCTGATGGCGGTGACGGCCATCATGAAAGCGAGGGCGTGGCTCGGGAGGGAACTCGGTGGCGTCGGTCGCTGTCTTGGGCGTGTGAGCGGCAGTTGCGTGGGTCATCTCAGCGGAGATTGTCTCAATCTAGACTGATGTATACCCACGCAGGACGGCCCTAAAACGGCGGGTCGTTCGGCCCGTTGTCCTGGCAGGCGTGGTGCGATCGGTGGCCGAGGGGCAGGTGGTCCCGGGGCACAGAGATCCCGCTCGTGAGAGGCGAGATCTTCATCCAGAGCGTTCCCGTCGGGACCGCCGTTACCTACAAGTAGGCGCCTGTCCGGCAACTCGAGGCAGTGGCCCCGGGGAGCTAGACGATCGCGACCCGTCGCTCGATGGCGGCGTCCGACCGGAAGCGGCGGTCGACCAGCGCCCGGATGACGCAATAAGCTCAAGGGCGACCCGCCCATCGAGCCTGCGCCATCCATAAACGCGCGCCCATTGCGCATTGGGCGGATCATCGCCCCATCGCCCCATTCCGGGGCGCAGCTGGTGTGCGTGACGATGGATCGTTTCGACTTCGTTGTTATCGGGGCGGGGGCAGCCGGCGAGGCTGCGGCTCAGGCCGCGCTCGAACGCGGCAAGAGGGTCGCCGTGGTGGAACGAGAGCTCTTCGGCGGCTCTTGCTCCTTCTGGGCCTGCATCCCGTCCAAGTCACTCCTCCACGGCGCGGCCGAGCACCGCTGTGGCACGTATCCGTGGCAGCGGGCGTCGGACCGCCGCGACTACATGATCAACCGCGAGCGGCGCGACTGGCCCGACGACACGGGCCACGTGCATACGCTCGAGGAGGCGGGCGCGACCCTCGTCCGCGGAGAGGCTCGAATCGCGGGCCCGGGGATGGTGGAAGTGAGGCGACCGGACGGCTCGGCCCAGCGTCTGGAGACCGCCGCGGTCGTCGTCGCAACCGGGTCCCAGTCGAAGATGCCCCCGATCCCGGGCCTCGCCGAGACGGGCCCCTGGACGAATCGCGAGGCTACCTCGACACGCGAGCTGCCACGCAGCCTGGTGGTCCTGGGCGGCGGCGCAAGTGGCGTAGAGCTGGCCTCGGTCTTTGCCCGCTTCGGCGTCGAGACGGCGTTGATCCACTCCCACGACCGGCTCCTGGAACGGGACCATGCACGCAACTCGGAGGCGATCCAGCGGATCTTGCGCGACGACGGCGTCGAGCTTCGACTGGGCATACGGGCGACCCGCGTGAGGCCGCGAGCCGGAGATCGCGACGCTCACGTCGTCGAGTTGAGCGACGGCGGCGTCGTGGAGGGCCACCAGATCATGGTCGCCCTCGGGCGGTCGTTCGGGCTCGAGGACTTGGGCCTCGAATCGGTCGGCGTCGACTCGAAGAACCTACCCAGGGACGGCCGCCTTCGAATCGCGGACGGCGTCTTCCTGATCGGCGACCCGGCCGGCCCCGAGCTCTTCACCCACGTCTCCCACTACCAGGGCGGCCTGGCGGTCCGGATGGCTCTCGGCGAGGACGTCTCGCCCGACTACCGGGCCATTCCCCGAGCGGTCTACCTTGAGCCGGAGGTCGCGTCCGTGGGGGTGGATCTCGGGCAGGCCCGTTCGGCCGGCGCAAACGCATTCGAGCTGGTAGCCGACCTGGCGACCACGGCCAGGGGATATGCGCTCGAGGCGGCGTTCGGGCACCTGGCGATTGTCGTCGACAGGCCCTCGGAGACGATCCTGGGCGCGTCGGTGGTTGCCCCGGACGCCTCGGCCGCGATTCACGAGGTCGTGCTGGCGATCCAGGCGAGGATCCCAATCCCAACCTTGGCGGGGATGCTCCACGCCTTTCCGTCAACGTCGCGCGCCTTCGACGGTCTCTACGCCGATGCGCTGAAGCAACTCCGCGGGGCGGCGCAGCCGGCGTAGGCGCACAGAGTGAGAGCCCGCCGGAGGACGGCGGGCTCTCGAGGGTTCCGGATCGGTGTGTGGCGGGCTACGAGGCCAGGCCGAGGTTGGTCGGGCGGACAGCCTCGACCTTGTCGGGACGGCGGAGACGAGCCACGGCCGGCGGCAGGGCCAGCGCGATCGCCGCACCCAACGCAACTACCGCTGCGCCGGCGAAGACTCCGGGGATCAGCCCGTTCGTGTACGTCTGTGGAGTTGCATAGGAGCCGTTGGCCGCGAAGATGGCGGCCAGGACCGCCACTCCGAAGACGCCGCCGAGTTCGCGGATGGTGTTGTTGGCGCCCGACGCCTTGCCCTCATCTTCCTGCGGCACGGCGGAGAGGACGACGTTGGCGATTGGGGCGAAGAACAGGCCCATGCCTGTGCCGCTGACGACGAAAGCCGGCACGAGGGTGGCGTAGGAGACGGTGGGGGAGGTCACCGCGGCGATCCAGGCCAGCCCAACGGCCTGCAAGGCGAGGCCGGCGGCCAGTATGGGACGGGCGCCGATCCGACCCGAGGCCCACCCGGCGATCGGCGCGACGACGACGGGTGCTGCCGTCCAGGGCAGGATGCGCAGCCCGGAGTCGAGCGGGCTGAGGCCCTGGCAGATCTGGAAGAACTGTGACAGCAGGAAGATCGAGCCGAACATCCCGAACGACATCAGGAAGGACACGCCGTTGGCGATGACCGACGCGCGCCGGCGGAAGAGGTGCAGCGGCAGCATCGGCTCGGCGGCGCGAGCCTCCCAGGCCAGGAAGGCGACGAGGAAGGCGAGACCCACTGCGATTGCGCCGACGATCTCACCGTCCGTCCAGCCACGGCCGTTGCCATGCGTGACGCCCCACACGATCCCGACCAGGCCGAGGCTGGCCAGGCCGACGCCCACGAGGTCGATCGACCGACCGGGGCCCTTGCTCTCGGGCAGGCGGAAGTAGGCGAGCGCGATGGCGACGATTCCGATGGGGACGTTGATCCAGAAGATCCAGTGCCACGAAACGCCCTGGGTGATGGCGCCCCCGACCACGGGACCAACGGCGATGGCCAGGCCGCCGATACCGCCCCACGCCCCGAGGGCGAGCGGCCGCCTCTCGGCGGAGACGGCGCCGGAGAGGATGGTCAGGGTGAGAGGCATGCTGATGGCGCCGCCCACGCCCTGAAGGGCACGGGCCAGGATCAGAGTTCCACTGGAGGGAGAGAGGGCCGCGCAGGCCGACCCAGCCGTGAAGATCGCCACGCCGATGATGAAGAGCCGCTTCCGGCCGAAACGGTCGCCGAGGGCCGCGCCCATGAGGAGCAGCGCAGCGAAGGTGAGGGTGTAGGCGTTGACGGTCCATTCGAGGTCGCTCAACGACGCCCCGAGGTCGCGCCGGATGACCGGCAGGGCCATGGTCACGACCAGGTTGTCGAGACTGACCATGAAGAGGGCGATTGTGGTGATGGCGAAGGTCCAGAGCGCTGGGGATCGTCGGGACATGCCGGCGTGACTCCTTCCGGGACTCGTTGTCGGGTGTACTAACTTAGTACTCGCTAAGTAGCGCGGGCAAAAAAGGGGGGCGTGCTCAGCTGATCGTGGGCCTACCTCCGGCGAGGGAGCATACGTAGTCCTCGAAGGTCGACCCTTCGCCGATGGCAGAGACGACGTTGATGAGCATTCCTTGGGCGAACCAGCCCTGGACCTCCTTGTCATCGGCGCCCGAGATGGCGGCCACTGCTCGCCACAGAGAGCGGTAGCTCTCTCGGACGACCGCCCGAATCTCGGCGTCCTGGCAGGCTGCGTAGGCCTGGAGCTGCAGCCGCAGAAGGTTCGGGTCCGACATCAGGAGGCGGATGTAGGCGTGGCCCATCTCCTCGAGGATCCCAACCGGCCCGAGGCCGCGATCGCGAGCGGTCTTTCCGGATTGCTCGAAGGTTCGCTGGGTGCGCTCGAAGCAGAGACGAGTCCCGGCGATGAAGAGATCCTTCTTGGTGCCGAACAGCTGGAAGAGATAGGGCTGGGAGACGCCTGCCCGACGGGCGATCGCGTCCGTCGGGGTTCCCGCGTAGCCGCCGACGGCGAACTCGATGGCGGCGGCGGCGATGACTTCGTCGCGGCGTTCGTCGGCGGTGAGACGGGTGGGTGCCATGGGCACAACTTAGTGAGTACTAAGTAATCTGTCAAGAGGGGCTGCGATCGTGGTGGCGGCGTCGACCCTGAGAGTGGCGAGGACTACCTGAGCGTCCTGGCCGCGTACGTTTCCAGCCGCTCCAGCGCTGTCGGAAGGTTCGTCCGCCCGAAGCCGATCCGGAAGCGGTTGCCCGTGTCGCCGAAGATCGTGCCCGGCAGGATGAGCACGCCGGTCTCACGAACGAGATCCTCGGCGAAGCGGTCGATCGGCACCTCGGCGGCAAGGCGCGGAAAGCCGATGCTGCCCCCTCGCGGCCGGACCCAGTCGAACGTGCCGGCAGTGCGGGCGAAGAAAGCGTCCAGTAGCGGAAGGTTCGCGTCGATGATGGCCCGGTTGCGGGCCAAGACCCGGTCTCGCGCCCGGAGGGCAATGAGGGCCAGGATCTCGCTCGGGGCCGAGCTGCAGATCGTGGTGTAGTCCTTGAACGCGGCCAGTCGCTCCAGCAGGGCGTGGTCACGCGTCGCCACCCAGCCGATGCGGAGTCCGGCCAGGGCGAACGACTTGGACATGACGCCGATGCTGACTCCCGTCTCCAGGGCATCCGCGCCGGCTGGGAGCCTGTCCGCCGGATCGAATTCGAGGAACCGGTAGACCTCGTCGACGACCAGGCGCACGCCCGACTCGGCCGTAAGCTCGACCAGTCGATCGAAAGTTGCCCGGTCGCTCAGCGAGCCGGTCGGGTTGTGCGGCTCGTTGACCAGGATCAGGCGCGTGTTCGCTCGCAGCGCCGCCCGGACTTCCGAGACGTCCAGACGCCAGCCGTCCTGGGCGCGCAGCTCCAGGCGCGTGACCTCCGCCCCGGCGGCGCGGGCAACTTCGGCCAGGGACTGGTACGCCGGCCGGACCACGATCGCATGGTCGCCCGGCCCGAGAAGGACGTTGTGCAGGGCGAAGACCGCTTCCTCCGCCCCGGCGAAGACGAGGATGTCGTCTGCCGTCAGGTGCTCGTAGAGCCCGGCAATTTCCGCTCGCAGTGCGGGATCGCCGGGTGACTCGGTATAGCCGAGCCGCAGCTCGTCCCAGCGGC